>Ga0209410_1000214_pt1 | contig 25452 bp, 22 predicted proteins | sample Mar14436cmmetaG_FD_184135 | JGI IMG/M metagenome (GOLD analysis project Ga0209410, IMG submission 184135) | Marine hydrothermal vent microbial communities from Guaymas Basin, Gulf of California to study Microbial Dark Matter (Phase II) - Marker... ... | reverse complement strand
TTTCTAATCTTACCGAATTTATATAAAATGTTTATTAAGGAGTCTTAGATGGAAAAATTATTTGAAAAAATTTTAAATGCTGTTCAAGATGTTATGATATTTTATTTTGAAAATAAAAATTTAATTATTAAATGGGCAAACAAATCTGTTACTGATTTTTTTAATAAAACATTAGAACAAATAATAGGCACACCTTGCTATAGGTTATGGTATGAAAGAAATAGACCCTGTGATGGTTGTCCAGTGATAAAGGTTTTTGAAACAGGCAAGAGTAAAGAAACAGAAAGGACAACACAAGATGGGAAGATATGGGAAATAAAAGCTATTCCATTAAAAGAGGAAAATAAGATTAATGTAATAGGATTAGCGCGAGATATTACTGTTTGTAGACAAGATCAGATGACACTGCAAGAAAGTGAAAAGAAGTTTCGAATGTTAGCTAATAATCGTTTAGTAGGAGTATATTTAATTCAAGATTGGGTTTTTAAATTTGCTAATGAGACTTTAGCCCGTATGTTTGGATATACTGTTGATGAGTTGATTGGCAAACCATATCTTGAACTTGTCTATCCTGATGATCGCGGGCTCTCAGCTACCCTTATGCAAAAAAGGATTACAGGTGAATTAGAAGAGGCACGTTATCAATTTCGTGGTTTACGTAAGGATGGTAGTTGGTTCTATTGTGAAGTTTTAGGACATCGAATTGAATATCAAGGTAAACCAGCAGTTCAAGGAGTTTTATTAGACATTACTGAGCAGAAAAGATTAGAAGAACAATTGCTTCATGCTCAAAAAATGGAAGCTATAGGACGATTAGCTGGTGGTATTGCTCATGATTTTAATAATTTACTTACAATTATAATGGGTAATCTTCAAATAGCTCAATTATCTTTACCATCTGATAGCCCTATTCAAAATCATTTAGAAAGCATTAATAAAGCTGTAGAACGCGCTGTTTCTCTTACACAAAAACTTCTTACTTTTAGTCGTAAACAATTAATTGAACCAAGGGCTATTGATTTGAATGAAATAGTAAAAGGAATGGAAAAAATGCTTAAAAGATTAATAGGTGAAGATATTGAGCTTATAACTGCCTTTGAAAAAGATATTCCTTTAATTAAAGCTGATCCTATACAAATAGAACAAGTCATTATTAATTTAGCTGTTAATGCCCGTGATGCGATGCCTGAGGGTGGGAAACTTATAATTAAGATTGCCAAAGCAACATTTAGAGAAAAATTTCAAAGAAAATATCCTGAAATTGAGCCAGGTGATTATGTAATGCTTAGTATAAGTGATACAGGAATAGGGATGGATGAAGAAACCCTTTCTCACATTTTTGAGCCATTTTTTACTACAAAAGAGGCAGGTAAAGGCACAGGTCTTGGATTATCTACTGTTTATGGCATTGTTAAACAAACAGGAGGCTATATCTATGTTTATAGTCAACCTGGAAAAGGTACTACTTTTGAAATTTATTTTCCTATTTTACAAAAAATGCCTGTTGTAAAGAAAGAATCTGCTATGGAATTTCATTTACCATCCATTAAAGCTACAATCTTAGTAGTAGAAGATGAGGAAGAAATAAGAAATCTTTTAAGAGAGATGCTTGAGCATCTTGGGTATGAAGTGATTATAGCTGAGACAGGAATGAAAGCTTTAAGATTATTTGATAAATACAAAGATAAAATAAATCTTATTATTACTGATGTTGTTATGCCACAAATAAGCGGAAAAGAATTGGTAGAAAAGATTAAAAAAGAATACCCTGAGATTAAAGTACTTTATATGTCAGGTTATCCTGAAAATGTTATTGCTCATTATGGTGTATTAGAAGAGGACATAAATTTTATTAGTAAACCATTTACATTAATGGAATTAACTAAAAAATTAAAAAAAATTTTTAATGTTTAATACATACTCCACAGATATGGCAATTTTTACCTGGGCAGGGAGGAGATGATTTATTACTAAGTGCCTTTTTATATTCTTCATAAAGAAAATCTTTTTTTAAACCATGATTAATAATTTCCCATGGGAAAATTTCATTTTTATCTCTATCTCGATAAACAAAGAAATCTGGATTTAAAGGGCTTTGTTTAAATGCAGTAGTCCAGTCCTTTTTAAGAGCTAAGAATAAAATGTTGCCAACACGACGGTCTCCTCGGCTTAAAAGTGCTTGAGTATAAGCCCACTTAGGAAAGTCAAAAGCAATACTTACTCCTTTTTCATGTTTAAAGACATTTTTGAGCCAGCGTATCTTTTGTTTTAAATTTTGTATTGTTTCCATAGGATGCCATTGAAATGGGGTGAATGGTTTTGGTACAAAAGAGGCTATACTTAAATGAATATGTGGATAAAATCGACCATTTTTTATATCAAGCATTGTTTTTTTGATTTTTTTTATAAGAGTAAAAATTCCTTCTAAATCTTCCTGCTTTTCTGTAGGTAATCCAATGATAAAATAAAGTTTTAAATTAATAAATCCATATTTAGCAATAAATATAGCTGCTTCTAAAATATTTTCTTCAGTAAAATTTTTATTGATAACATTACGTAATCTCTGTGTGCCTGCTTCAGGAGCAAGTGTAATAGTTTTATGATGAGATTTTCTTAAAGCCTCAAGTAGATAAGGTTTAAGTTTGTCCAATCTTAGGGAAGATACAGAAAAATGAGCCTCTTTTTCTAAAATAAATTTTAATAATGCTTCTAAATGTGGATAATCATTAATAGCTGCACCAATAAGTCCAATTTTAGAAGTAAATTTTAATCCTTTTTGAATAATCTGACAGATTTTTCCTAAAGACCACATACGAGGAGGTCGGTATAAATATCCAGCTGCACAAAATCGACATCCATAAAAACACCCTCTTTCAATTTCTATTAAAAACATTTTAGAAAATTCAGTTTCTTGAGTAAGAATTTGGGTATGAGCAGGATTGCCATTTAATTTAGACATTCTTTTTTTAATTATTGGAAATGGAAATTCTTTTTTAGGTAAAAATTTTTTAATAGTACCATCTGCTTTATAAGCTACTTCATATCCAGATGGGACATAAATACCAGCTACAGATTGAGCAAGTTTATAAAGAAATTTATTTTTTTCTTCTCCTATATATTTCAAATAGCTTTTTATAAATTCTTCAATAATAATCTCAGCTTCTCCTATAAGAAAAAAATCAATAAAATCAGCTAAAGGTTCTGGATTAAGCCAAATAGCAATACCTCCAGCAGCAACTAAAGGTATTTTTCGTTCTTGACTTAATAAAGGTAATCCAGATAATGAGATAATTTTTAAAACATTTAAATAATCATTTTCAAAAGAGATAGAAAAAAGCAATAGGTCAAATTCTTTTATAGGTTTTTGTGATTCATAACTTAATAAAGGAGAATGATATTTTCTTAAAAGGTTTTCTTCTTCATCATCAGGGAGAAAAACACGCTCACAAACCACATTTTGATTTTGATTCAAAAGGGCATATACAGTCTGAAAGCCAAGATTTGACATTCCAATATAATAAGTATTAGGATAGGCAAGGGCAATACGCAATTTTCCTCCCCAATCTTTAAAAATAGCTCCCTTTTCTTGAGCTAAACGCTTTTGATAAAATTTTTTTAAAGTATAAGAAACTATAAAATCACCCCTTTCGACAATTTAAAATTAATATTAGACTATTTTTAAAACTATGCCAAAAGAAATGCGAAAAAAGAATCAATCCATATTTCTTCTTATAAAAGTAGGAATATCAAGATCTTCTCCATCTAATGGTAAACGATAAAACTTTGGTTGACGTATTTCTTTTTTCTTTTCTTTCTTTGCCTTAACTTCTGGTTGAGGTTCTTCTTCAGAACGCTTTGGTTGTGCCATTTCAGGTCGTATACCAGTGGCAATAACAGTAATCATCATTTGGTCTCCTATATCGTCGTCAATGACTGTCCCCCAGATGATGTTTGCGTCTTCGTCAGCCTCTTTATAGATCAAGCTAGAAGCAGATTCTACCTCTTCTAATGTCATTTCACTAGAAGCTGTAATATTCATTAAAACACCTTTTGCTCCTTTAATAGATATATCTTCAAGTAAGGGACTATTAATAGCCCTTTGAGCTGCTTCTATTGCTCGATTTTCTCCACTTGCAATGCCTGTCCCCATAAGTGCTAGCCCTTTTTCTTCCATGATAGTTCTTACATCCGCAAAATCTACATTTACTAAACCCTGAACAGTAATAAGATCAGCAATACCTTTTACTGCATAATAGAGCACTTCATCTGCTTTTTTAAATGTCTGAATTAAAGTAATTGCTTTTGGGCCAAGTTCAAGAAGGCGATTATTTGGAATAGTAATAATTGTATCTACTACTTCTTTTAATTGAGCAATTCCTCTTTCTGCTATCTCCATCCGTTTTTTGCCTTCAAATTTAAAAGGTTTAGTTACTACAGCCACTGTTAAAGCACCAAGCTCCTTACTTACTTGAGCAATAACTGGAGCAGCCCCAGTTCCAGTACCACCTCCCATACCTGCAGTAATAAAGACCATGTCACTACCAGCTAATGCTTCTTGAACGAGGTCTATACTTTCTAAAGCAGCCTGTCTTCCTATATCAGGGTTAGCTCCTGCTCCTAATCCTTTAGTAACATTTGGGCCAAGTTGAATCTTTGTTGGAGCTATACATCTATCTAAAGCCTGTAAATCTGTATTTGCTGCTATAAAACTTACATTTTTAAGGCCGGATTCTATCATATTATTAATAGCATTTCCTCCGGCCCCGCCTATCCCTATCACACGAATCTTTGCTGTAAGTCCTTCTTCTACAAAGTCTACACGCATTTCCCCCCTCCCTTATTTTCATTTAAAAGAACGCATCTTTAAACCATCTTTTTAAATTCTTGAAAAAGCGTTGCCATATCGTTTGTTTTTTCCATCCACGATATCCTTCTTCTACTTGTGCTTTAAAGCCATATTTAGCCAAACCAACTGCTGTAGCATAAATGGGATTACGAATAACATCAAAAAGACCTCCTACTTCTCGAGGATAACCAATCCTTGCAGGAAGGTTAAAAATTTGTTCTGCAAGCTCTACTAAACCCGGCAGCAAAGAAGAACCGCCAGTAAGTACTACTCCTGAACCAAGAATATCCTTTGTTTGTGAGCGAATTAATTCTTGCTCTACTAAACAAAGGATTTCCTCTACTCTAGGTTCTATAATTTGGGCAAGCACTGAACGTGATACATGACGTGGTTTTTTATCACCTAATGAAGGAATTTCAATTTCTTCATCATTTTCTAATAGAGAAGTAGTAGCAATACCATATTTAAGCTTTATTTTTTCTGCTTCAGAAGGAGGAGTACGTAATCCAAATGCAATATCATTTGTAATATTTGTTCCTCCAACAGCAAGAATTGTTGAATATTTAAGACTGTCATTTCCAAAAATAGTAATATCTGTTGTCCCTCCTCCAAGGTCTACTAATGCCACTCCTAGTATTTTTTCTTCTTCTGTAAGAACACTTTCACTGGCTGCTAATGGTTGAAGCACAAGTTCAATGACATCAAGTCCTGCTTTTTGAATACAACGGACAAGATTTTGCACAGCTGTCACTGAAGCTGTAATAATATGAACTTTTACCTCAAGACGTGTTCCTGCCATTCCTCGTGGATCTTTTATACCTCCCTGGTCATCTACAATAAACTCTTGAGGTAAAACATGAATAATCTGTCTTTCAGGAGGTAAAGATACCATTTTGGCAGTTTCAATTACCCTTTCAATATCCTTTGCAGTAATTTCTCTATGTTTTAAAGCAATTACACCTTGATTATTAAATCCTTGAATATGACTACCAGCAATACCAGTGTAAACACTCCTAATTTCACAACCAGCCATCATTTCTGCTTCTTCTACTGCTTTTTTAATAGAATTGATAGTTTCTTCTATATTAACTACCATTCCTTTACGTAAACCATGTGAAGGATGGCAACCTACTCCAATAATATCTAAGGTGCCCTCTTGAGTAGGCTCAGCCACTACAGCACATACTTTTGTGGTACCAATATCTAAGCCCACAATGAGGTCTCCTTTACGTGCCATTAATGCCTCCTATTCTAATTTGGCATAAATCCGCTGAGTGTCTCTTAGATCTAAACGTTTTATCCTTTCTTTTTGAAGTTTTGCTGTGACCTTTTTCAAAATAGCTAGCTTTTTCTCAAAATTATCATTTCCAAGCAATATTTGATTTCCATCAATAGTAAATAGAATTATGCCTAAATCTCTATCTATATGGATCTCAGAAAGCTCTAAGTATTTACAATTCTTTTGCCATAGAGATAATGTCATAAGTGCTGATTTTAAGTAATGGTCTTTTTCTGTTTTAAGACCAGTAATAATAGGTAAATCAAAATTGAGATAGTCTTTTATTAAAATACATTCACCATTTTTCTCTACTAGCCAGAAGTGTTGATTGATATAAGCTAAGGCAATGGGTTTTCGCTCTTGAATAATGATCTTTAATTTATTAGGCCATATTCTTTTAATTGAAATATCTTTTATTAGAGGAAATTTCTTTAAAGAAAAGGCAATTTTTGCTGGTGAAATTGCTAAAATACTCTTATTTTGATATTTGATATTTTTAAGTATTTCGGAAGTAGATATAAGATGTGTTCCAATAATTTCTATATCTTTTATCTTAAAATAATGTAATTGGCAAAGGGATGTATAAGTCATACCGAAGAGAAAACTTAAAATAAATAGTCCTAGAATAGATAAAATTGCTATTAAAAATGGATATTTATTCTTTTGTTTTCTATAACGGTTTCTTTTCATTGAATTATCCTAATTTCAGGTTCAAGTTTAATACCAGTTTGTTTTTTTACCTCTGTTTGTATTAATTTTATGAGTTCTAAGACATCTTTTGCCTTTGCTTTGCCGGTATTTATAATAAAATTGGCATGTTTTTCTGAAATCTTTGCATCACCTATCTTTTTGCCCTTAAGTCCAGCTTGTTCAATGAGATAGCCAGCACTTGCTTTATCTGGATTTTTAAAAACACAACCTGCTGAAGGAGAAAAAAGTGGTTGAGTATTGAGTTTTTTTCTAAAATAATTGTTAATAGATTTTTTTATTTTATCTTTAGAAGAAAATTCCAATAATAATTCTGCCTTAAGAATAACTATTTCTGATGAAAGATCTGTTTTACGATAGCCAAAGTGTTTTTTACTCCATTCTTTCCAAAAGATACCTGTTTTAGGAGAGAATATCTTTATCCTCTTTACCCTTTCACCAATACAATAACCAAATGCTCCTGCATTACCAAAAATAGCTCCACCTATACTGCCAGGTATTCCTGCTAAAAATTCAAGTCCTGAAAGATTGTTTTTAAGGCAGAAATTAAGTAATTCTGAAATCTTAAGACCAGAAGAAACAGTAAGGACGACCCTATTCTCTTCTTTTTGATAATATATTTCTTTAAATACAGGTTTAATAATTACACCACAAAAGCCTTCATCTAAAGCTAAAACATTGCTTCCTTTTCCTAAAATATAATAAGGACAAGATATCTTTCTTAAATAAGAAATTATTTCTGGTAAAAATACTTCTTTATTAATCCAAACAACTGCTTTTGCTGCTCCACCAATTTTAAAGGTAGTAAGATAAGAGAGCGGATAATTATATTTTACTTTTCCAAATTTTTCTAAATTTTTCATTGCTTTAAAAACATTTCACCAACTTGCCAAATATTACCTGCCCCTACAGTTAAAAGGATATCTCCTGGCTTTAAAATAAAAGGAAGTTTATCTAAAATATTATTAAAATCAGGAAAATAATAGACAGCTCGATATTGAGCTATCCCTTTAGCCAATTTTTCACCACTTATTTCAGGTATAGGTGTTTCTCCTGCACTATATATTTCAGTAAGGATAAGTTCATCGGTTTCATTAAAAGCAGAAAGAAAGCTTTCATAAAGTGCTTTTGTACGAGAATAACGATGAGGTTGAAAAATAGTAACAATCCGTCTATTTGGCCATTTTTGCCTTATAGCGCTAAGCAATACTTTTATCTCTGCTGGATGATGAGCATAATCGTCAACAATAATTATCCCATTTTTTTCTCCTTTTATTTCCATACGTCTTCCTACACCCTTAAATTCCTCTAATCCTGCAATAGCTATTTCAAGTTCGATGTTAAGGGCATAAGCGACAGCTAAAGCAGCTAAAGCATTTGATACATTATGCTTACCAGGCAATGGTAAAAAGATTTTTTTTATTTTTTTATTTTGAAAATAAAGGTCAAAGACAGGTGTTGCTCCAAGTTTTAAATTTCTCGCTTCAAATTGAGAATTTGAAAAGCCATAAGTAAGAATTTGAATATTTAAATTTTTCTTTATATTTCTCAATCTTTCATCGTCTTCACAAATTATTGCCGTATTTTTTACTTTCTCTAAAAATTTAGCAAATGCTATTTCAATGGCTTTTATATCTGAATAATGATCTAAATGGTCTGCATCTATATTGGTAACCACAGCAATTTCTGGTTCAAGCAAAAGGAAACTTTCATCACTCTCATCTGCTTCTGCTATAAGGAATTCACCTTTTCCTAACCAGGCATTAAGACCATTTCCATTCATTCTGCCCCCTATAATAACTGTTGGAGAAAATCCAGCTTTCTCTAAAATTGTAGCAATCATAGCTGATGTTGTAGTTTTTCCATGAGTACCAGCTATAGCAATTCCCCTTTTTTGAGACATAAGAAGAGCAAGTAATTCTCCACGTGAAAGGATAAGAAGATTTTTTTTACGAGCAGCGATGATTTCAGGGTTATCTTGTTTTATAGCAGAGGAAAAAATGACTACTTCAGCATCATTAATTTGTTCTGCTCTATGACCAATATAAACCTTGCTGCCTTTATTAGATAATCTCCTTAATAAAGCACTATCATTAATATCAGAGCCACTTACTTTATAGCCTAATTCAAGAAGGATTTCAGCTAAACCACTCATGCCGATTCCTCCCATACCAACAAAATGAAAACTATGCCAAGGTAATTTCATCACTTTTCTCCCTAAATACTTCCAAACATAATGCAACAATCTTTTCTGCGGCTTCTGGTTTTCCTAAATTTAATGCAGCTGTTGTCATTTTTTTTAAACATTGATTATTTTTTATTAAATCTAAAATAATCTCAGCCAATCTTTTACCTGTTAATTCTTCTTGAGGTATAACAACCGCTGCTCCTGCTTTTTCCAATACCTTTGCATTATAAAGTTGATGACCAATAGCCCAAGGATATGGAATAAGGATACTTGGTAAACCAATTAAAGTGATTTCAGCTAAAGTAGTTGCTCCTGCTCGACTAATAACAAGATTAGCCTGAGCATAAGCCCATGCCATATCTTTAAGAAAAGGAAATACTTTACCAGGTATATTATTTTTTTCATAAAATTCTCTTACCCATAAAAAATCTTTTTCTCCTGTTTGATGAATAAATTGAATTTCTCTTTCTTTTAAATAAGGCCAAGCAGCACAAAATGCTTCATTGATAGCTCTTGCTCCTTGGCTGCCTCCTAAAATGAGGATTTTTATTGTTTTGTTTGTTTCTTTTTTTAAATTCAAAATTTCCTTACGTACTGGATTACCGGTAATGAAACATTTTTTTTCTGGAAAATATTTTTTTGACTCAGGATAACTAAGACAAATTTTTTCAGCAAATCGAGCAAGAAATCGATTTGCCTTTCCAGGAATAACATTTTGTTCTTGTAAAATAACAGGAATAGAGAGTTTTTTAGCTGCTAAAACAACAGGGACTGAAACATAAGAGCCAGTGCCTAAAACTAAATGGATTTTTTGTTCACGCAAAATTTTTAAACTTTGTTTTATCCCTTTTAATATAAGCAAAATTGATTTTATACGGGTAAAAAAATCTTTACCTACAAATCCAGCTGCTGTAATTCCATAAAAAGGAAAACCATTTTCCTTTATAATTTTTTCTTCAATACTATCCTTACGTCCAACAAAAATGATATTTCCTAAATTTTTAATAGAAAAAGTTTGAGCAATGGCAATTCCAGGGAATATATGACCACCACTACCACCAGCAGCAATAGCAATATTAAACATTTTATCTATATCCTTGAGCATAAATATTTTCTAAAATTCCAACACTAATAAAACTTGCTAAAATAGAACTCCCACCATAGCTGACGAAAGGCAGTGTAATGCCTTTTGGAGGCAAAAGCCCTAAACACACACCCATATGAATTAAAGCCTGAGTAGATATCAACAAAGTAATACCTATAGCAAGGTAAAATCCAAATAGCTCTCTTGCAGCCCTAGCAGTATTAATACCTCTCCAGACAAAAAGGACAAAAAGCAAGATTATTAGCATTACACCAAGAAATCCCATTTCTTCACCAATGATGGAAAAGATATAATCAGTATAAGGTTCTGGTAAATAAAAGAGTTTTTGTCGACTTGCCCCCAATCCCTGTCCCAAAAATCCACCACTAGCAAATGCTAATTTAGAATGTAATATGACATATCCAATACCTAAAGGATCTGTTTCAGGTTTTAAAAATACAAGTAGACGCTTTAATCGATATGGACTTTTAATAAGTAAATAAAAGAGAAAAATTATTGTTGGACATGCAATAGCTAAAAGATGTAGAATTTTTGCCCCACCAATAAATAATATAAAAAAGGTTAATACACCTAATAATACAACAGTACCCATATCTGGTTCAGCTATTAAAAGTATGGCTAATAAAGAATAAATGATAAAAGCTGGTAATATTCCAATAGAAAATTGTTTTATTTTTTCTTCTCTGGAAACAAGGGCTGAAAGATAAATAACAAAAGCTAATTTGGCAAATTCAGATGGTTGTAAAGAAAAAGAGCCAATTTTAATCCAACGTGCAGCGTTATTTGCTTCTTTTTTTAATCCTGGCACAAATACAAGTAAAAGGCCTATTATACTTAAAGTCAAAAGCAAATAAACATGTTTTTGATAGATTTGATATGGAATATGTTTTATCATCATCATAAAAGAAAAACCAAAGATAACATAGAAGAGTTGTCGTTTGAAGAAAAAGTAAGGATTATTGAATTTCTTCTGAGCGATTAAAAAACTGCTGCTAAAAACCATCATAATGCCTAATCCTGTTAAGACAATGACTAAAATAATTAACCAGAAATCCCAGTTATTTTTCTTAAAGTGCATGGACAATTTTTTTAAATTCTTCCCCCCTTTCTTGATAATCAGAAAACATATCAAAACTAGCACAAGCAGGAGATAAAAGCACATTTGCATTAGGTTTAGCTAAAGAAAAAGCTTTTTTAACTGCTTCTTCTAAATCTTTAGCCTTAAAAATCATAGTAGTTCCTTTAAGTGCCTTTTCAATATCTTCTGCTGAAGTCCCAATTAATACTAATGCTTTTACCTTTTTTGTTACTAAAGGACGTAAAGGATCAAATTTTTGTCCTTTTCCCAAACCACCAGCAATAAGGACAATTGGTTTAGAAAGACTTTCTAAAGCTGCAATGGTAGCCCCTACATTTGTAGCCTTAGAATCATTATAAAAATTCACGCCATTTAATGAACTAACCCATTCTAATCGATGAGGGAGCCCTTTAAATGAAGAAATTGCTTTTATTGTTGAGGAAAATGGACATTTAATAATTTGTGCAATGGATAAAGCAGCCATAATGTTTTTGTAATTATGGAGCCCAAAAAGAGGAATATTTTTAATATCTATTTCCCAACGTTCAAAAATCTCTACAATTATTTTATCATTATCTAAATAAGCCCCTGGATAATAAGGCTTTTTAACACCAAAGAGGACTTTTTTAGACTTTAATCCCTTTGCGGCTTCTAATAAAACTTGATTATCTCCTTCTAAAACAAACCAATCATTTTCATTTTGCCATTTTGCTATCTTTAATTTACATTTAAGATAATTTTTAAAATCAAAATGTCTATCTAAATGATCTTCTGAAACATTAAGGCAAACAGCAATATGAGGGTGAAATGATGAAGTTTGCTCTAATTGAAAACTGCTAATTTCAGCTACAATATAATCTAAATCTTTCTCTTTAATAACTTCAACCAATGGAATGCCAATATTGCCTCCTATCCATATTTTCTTCCCGCAATTTTTAAGAATTTCTGCTGTAATAATAGTTGTTGTTGTTTTCCCATTTGTACCAGTAATGGCAATTATAGGGACAGATAAAAAGGCATTAACTAAATCCAACTCTCCAAGAATGGGAATACCATTTGTTTTTACTTTTTTCAAAAGAGGTAGAGATGGACTTATACCAGGACTTAATATAATATAATCAGCACTTAAAAAAGTTTTTTCTTTATGCTCACCTGATTCTAAAGAAAAATCAATTCCTTCAAGAGCTTTAAGATTTGAACTTAATTTTTTTAAAGGAGCTTTATCTGAAATAGTTACCTTTGCTCCTTTTTTGGCCAAAAAACGAGTAAGGGCTACTCCTGTTTTGCCTAAACCAATAATAACAAAATGTTTATCTTTTATTTCAACCATTTTATCTAAGTTTAAGTGTGCTCACAGCCGTCAAAGCCAAAATAATGCTAATAATCCAAAAACGAATAATGATTTTTGGTTCTGCCCATCCCTTTAATTCAAAATGGTGATGTAAAGGACTCATTCTAAAAATCCTTTTTCCTCCTGTAAGCTTAAAATAGGCTACTTGTAATATGACAGAAATAGCTTCTAAGACAAAAAGCCCACCTACCAAAACAAGCAGACATTCTTGCTTTGCCATTACAGCTATAGTACCTAGGGCAGCACCAAGAGAGAGAGAACCTACATCTCCCATAAAGATTTCACCTGGATAGGCATTGTACCAAAGAAATCCTAAACAAGCGCCAAGCAGCGCTCCACAAAATACAGCTACTTCACCTACTCCTGGCACATAGGCAATTTGAAGGTAAGTAGCCAATTTGATATGTCCTGCTAGATAACTTAAAAGGACATAAGTGCCAAAAGCAATACTCAATGAACCAGCTGCCAATCCATCCAAACCATCAGTAAGATTAACAGCATTGGAGGTGCCTACTACAACAAGTGTTAAAAAGATATAATAAAAATAGTTTAAATCAGGTGTAAACTGTTTAAAAAATGGCACGTATAATTTTGTAGAAAGATTAAGTAATTTAAATAAAATAACACTGATAAGAAGAGAAAAGACAATTTGCCATCCGAGTTTTTCTTTTGCTGATATGCCTTTTCCTTGTTTAACCTTTTTGTAATCATCTATAAAACCTAATAATCCAAATAAAAAGCAAGTAAATAGCAATGTCCAAATAAATCCATTTAAAAGATTTCCCCATAAAAAGATAGTGATAAATATAGATATTAAGACAGGAATACCTCCCATTGTTGGAGTACCTACTTTTTGATTATGTGTTTGAGGTTCATAAGCCTTTGGTGTTTTTAGCCAATTATTTTTTTGACAAAAACGAATAAAATGTGGAATGAAATAAAGAGATAATAACAAAGCTGTAAGAATGGCATAAGCTGTACGAAAAGTAATGTATCGGAAAACATTAAATCCAATCCAATATTGTGCTAATGGATAAAGCAAAAGATAAATCATTTTTTCCTCTTTAATGTTTCAATTAATTTCTCAAATTGGATTTTTCTAGATGCTTTAAATAAAACTACATCATACTTAGCAGCAATATTATGTATAATCTCAATAATATCTTCTTTTTTTGTTGTAAGATAAATTTTCTTTTCATTCATACCTGCTTCAATAGCTCCTTCTTTTATTAAAGGAGCATATTCTCCAAAAAGGATGAGGGCTTTTAATCCAGTATTAGCAGCCCATTTCCCCAACTCTTTATGCCAAAAGGAAGTTTCTTCTCCAAGTTCAAGCATATCTCCTAAAACAGCAATACGACCATTGAACTGTTTTAAGGTTTCTAAAGCTGCCTTCATAGAACCAGGGTTTGCATTATATGTATCATCTAAAAGATAAAATCCATGAAGAGTCATATAAAGACTAAGTCTATTTGATAATGGCAAAAAGCTTTCTAATGCTTGCTGAATAATAAAAGGGGATAATTTAAAATACCATCCTATTGCTGCTGCTGCCAATAGGGCATATATTTGATGTTGCCCTATAAGTTGGCTTTTTATATACAAACTATTTTCAGGTAATATTAAAGTAAAATGTAATGTATTTTTACTTATTTTAATATCCTTTGCTCTTATTTCTCCTGCTCTAAAACCAAAGGCAATCTTTTTTTTAGTAAAATCATTAGCCAATTCAGCTACTCTTTTATCATCACAGTTATACACAAAACATTCATTTACATATTTCAGCATACTACCTTTTTCTTTTTGAATTTCTTTAAGAGATTTTAAACCTTCTAAATGGGCTGGTTGAATAGAAGTAATAACTCCAATATCTGGTTGAGTTATGCGAGAAAGATAATCAATTTCTCCTAGTGAATTTGTGCCCAATTCTATACATGCAGCATTGTAAAATGATGTAAGACCAAGCAATGTAAATGGCACTCCAATTTGGTTATTATAATTTTCTTTGGTTTTCAATACTCTAAATTGTTGTGCCAATACATGGGCAATGGCTTCTTTAGTAGTAGTTTTGCCTGAGCTACCAGTAATAGTAATAAAAGGAAAATTAAATTTTTTCCGCTGATAATGAGCTAAATCACCTAATGCCTTTAATGTATCTTCTACAGCAATAACAGCTATATTTTGAGGTAAATTAAAATCATAATTATTTTTTAGAATGATTCCAAGAGCACCTTTTTTTATAGCTTCAGGAATAAATATATGACCATCATATCTTTTCCCTTTTAAAGCAATAAATAAATCATTTGGTTTAAGCATTCTAGTATCATCAGTAATACCAGTAAAAATCATTTCTGGTTGCCCACTTAGAAGTGTCCCTTTTGTAGCATCTAAAATTTCCTTAACTGGCCAATTACCTACTTGACGCATATTCTTTTAAATTTTTTATTACTTCCTCTCTATCACTTAAATGATACTTTTTGTTACCAATAATCTGGTAATCCTCATGTCCTTTTCCAGCAATGAGTATAATATCTCCTGATTTAGCATTTTTGATTGCCCAAGCGATAGCTTCACGACGATTAGGTATAATATGATAATTTCTCTTATCTAAACCAGCCTCTATATCTTTAATAATTTGAGACGGAGGTTCATTTCTAGGATTATCATCAGTAATAACCACTATATCACTTAAATGACTTGCTACTTTTCCCATCAAAGGGCGTTTTTCTCTATCGCGATTACCACCACATCCAAAAACAGTAATAAGTCTTCCTTTGCAAAGAGGACGCAAAGTTTTTAAAGCCTTTTCTAATGCGTCAGGAGTATGAGCATAATCTATAAATACATTGATATCATTAGAAAAAAAACGTTCTAATCTTCCAGGTACAGCCTTTGCTTTTGTTAAAGCATTTTTAATTACATCAATTGGTATTTTGAGTGTAATTCCAACAGCAATAGCTGCAAGTAAATTTAAAATGTTAGGTTCTCCAACTAAAGGAGAATAAAGATGGAAACTGCCATTTGGAGTATGAAAATTTGCTTCAAGACCATCTAAAAAAAATTTTGGTTTTTCTGCCCATACCTTAGCCTTAGGGGAAAGACCATAAGTAAGAGAAGGAGTATTTATTTCATTTAATAGTCTTCTTCCCCACGGATCATCTAAATTAACAATAGCATATCCATTTTTAGATAAATAATGAGTAAAAAGGAGTTTTTTAGATTGGAAATAATCTTCCATATTTTGATGAAAATCAAGATGTTCATGAGAAAGGTTAGTAAAAACCGCTACTTGAAATTGACAACCACTTACTCGCTGATAATAAAGACCATGGGAAGAAACTTCCACTACCACATCAGTAACTCCACTACTTAACATTTCTTTAAACAACCGATGCAGATTTAAAGGATCTGGGGTTGTAAGAGAAGAGGGAATAGTTTTTTCGGCATATTTATAAAATATAGTACCAATAATTCCTACTTTTTTCCCCATTTCTTTGAGAATAGTTGCTATTAAATAAGCAGTGGTAGTCTTACCATTTGTACCTGTAATACCAATAAGATTTAAATATTTGGCAGGATAATTATAAAATGCAGAAGCTAATTTTCCTGCTGCTTCCCTAGCATCTTTAACTTGAAGATAGGTTATGCCATTCTTTTTTTGAAAAACAGGTTTTTCACTAATTATTGCCACTGCTCCCTTTTCAATAGCCTCATCTATATAATCAAAACCATCATGTTTATGTCCTTTTAAAGCTATAAAAAGAGAATTAGATGAAACTTCCTTAGAATGAAAGGCAATTTGCTTTATATCTTTGTTTAAAGGACCAGAAATAGAAATAAGAGAGATTTCCTTTAAAAGTTCCTTTAATTTCATTAATCAGCTCCTAATTCAAGTAAACAGATCATTCCTTCTTTTAAATGTGTACCAGGAACTGGATTTTGTTTTACAACTATACCACTTCCTTTTATTTTAACTTTTATCTTTAGTTTCTGCAAAATCTTCATTGCTTGGCGTAAAGATAATCCATGAAGGTCAGGCATAATTCCGTTAGAGACAGCAATTTTTTCTTTATTTTTATATATCTCTTGTGACTCTTTAATTAATTTGTCTTCATTTTTAACTACCCTTACAATACGAGAGGAAGGTGGTAATTGCCATTGCCAAATAATATATTCTGCAATTTCTTTAAATACAGGTGCAGCTACTATCCCTCCATAACTTACAGGTCTTGGCTCATCAATAATGACAGCAATCACTACCCGGGGATTTTCAACAGGAAAAAAACCAACAAAAGAAGCAATATGTTTATTCGGAGAGTATCTTCCTGTTTCTAAATCTATTTTTTGGGCAGTGCCAGTTTTTCCAGCTACATTATAACCAGCTATTTCTGCCTCTTGTCCTGTGCCTTTAAGTACAACTTTTCGAAGAATCTTTTTTATTTGAAAAGCAGTTTTTTTAGAGATAACTTGACGTTTAATCTCAGGAGAAAAATGCATAATTTCCTTTCCAAGGAAATTTCTTATACTTTTTACAATTATAGGACGCATTAATTTCCCATTATTAGCAATAGCAGCGTAGGCTAGAGCAAGTTGTAAAGCTGTAATAGCGATTCCTTGTCCAAAGCAAGCTGCTGCTGTATCTACGGCAGTCCATTGTTCTGCTGGTCTTATAAGACCATTAGCTTCACCATCTAAATCTATGCCTGTTTTTTCTCCAAAACCAAATTTTTTAATATATTTATAAAAGCAATTTTTCCCTATTTTTTCTCCGATTTTTATTGCCCCAATGTTTGAAGAATAAATGATTGTATGCTCTACAGAGAGCCAACCAAAAGGCTTCACATCGTGAAAAACAGCATTTTCAATACAATATTTACCTTTTTCACCATAAAGGATATCATGAGGTGTCCAAATATTTTCATTAAGAGCAGCAGCCAAAAGCACTACTTTAAAAGTAGAACCTGGTTCAAAAACATCAGCAATAGCATGATTGCGCCAAAGATAGGGATAGGCATTTCTAAAATGGTTTGGATCAAAAAATGGATAATTGGCCATAGCCAAAATTTCACCAGTTTGGGGAACAAGAACAATAACACTTCCTGCTCTAGCCTGCCATTTTTTTATTGCTTTTTTTAAGCTTTCTTCAACTGCGTATTGAATTTTATAATCCAAACTTAAATAAATACTTGCTCCATCTTCTGCTGGTTTAATAGGATGACGTGGGGAAAGACTAATATATCCTCTGGCATCTTTTAAACCATAATAATAACCATCTTTACCAATCAAAAATTTATCAAATTTTCGTTCAATGCCTTCTAAACCTTTGCCATCTATGCCAACAAATCCTAATACTTGCCCAGCTAGAAAAGAATGTGGATAATAACGCCGATTTTCTAAACGAAATCCCAAACCCTTTATATTTAATCTTTCAAGTTTTTTCACTTCTTCAGCTGAAAGCCAACGCTTTAACCATATAAACTCTCCCTTTCGTTTAAGTTTTTTCAACAATTCTTTTTCATCAATTTTAAGTATGGGACTTAATATTTTAGCTATCTTTTTTGGATTATCTATTAAATCAGGACAAGCATACAAAGAGGGTGTTTGTACAGTAATAGCTAAAGGTTCTCCATGACGATCATAAATCACACCCCTCTTGCAAGGAATAATTACTTTTTTAAATCCTTTTTTAAACTTAGATACATCAATTATTTGTAACCAAAAGGCTTGGACGATCAAACACAGAGTAAAAAATACAAATATAGCTAGAACAATAGTAAGTTTAAACTTAATTCCTTTCATCTTTGTAAAACAATAACTTCCTTTGGATATTTAAGACCAAGTTTTTCTGCTTTAGTCTTAAGATAAGTTGGTGATGTAAGATAAGTCCATTCTAGTTTAAGAACATGATTTTTTTCTTTTAATTGTTTTTGCACTTCCATAGCTTCAGCAATCTGATATCCCAAGCGAATATTTTGGACACTTAACCAGACATACACAAAACAGAAAAAAAGGATAAGTAAAACATTTAAAATTACCCATTTTGTCGACCAAACAGATGCTTTTACTTTCTTATTACTACGTGCCCAAACCGCAATTGTCATTTTTTTCCTCCTAAATGATTTCTATAGCTCTTAACTTAGCACTGCGAGAACGTGGGTTAATAGCAATCTCTTTTTCAGAGGGTCGTACTGGCTTTTTTGTTAAAATTTTTGCTTTTTTCTCTTTTGCCCATATACGAAAAGTTGTTTTAACTATTCTATCTTCTAATGAGTGAAAGGATATAATAACTAATCTGCCACCAGAAATAATCAAATTTAATGCTTGATTAAGAAATTGTTTTAAATTTTCTAATTCATTATTAACAACAATGCGTAAGGCTTGAAATGTGCGTGTGGCAGGATGAATCCTTTTTGGCCAATATTTTTTAGGAATGGCATTAGCAATAATTTCAGCCAATTGAGTAGTTGTTTCAATTGGTTTCTTATTGCGATATTCTATTATTTTTTTAGCAATTCTAACTGCCCATTTTTCTTCCCCAAACTCTTTAATAATTTCTCTTAAACGAAATTCTGGCCAGTGATTGACAATTTGAGCAGCGGTAAGGGAATTACTCTTATCCATACGCATATCTAAAGGGCCTGTTTGTAAAAAGCTAAATCCTCTTTGTGGTGTACCCAATTGCAAAGAAGACAATCCTAAATCCAATAAAATGCCATTTACTTTTTCAAAACCAAGTTCCATCAATATCTTTGCCATCTCTGCATAATTTGACTTTTTTAAAATAAATCTTCCTCTGTAATTATCTAAATTTTTCTCTGCTACTACCAATGCTTCATCATCTACATCTAAACCAATAAGAAAACCATTGGGTTTAGATGCTTCTAATATAGCTTTTGCATGTCCACCTCCTCCTACAGTGCCATCTACAAAAATTTTTTTTGCTCCACAGGCAAGGTAATTTAATACTTCTTCTTTCAATACAGGTATATGTATGGTTTCTTCCATGCATTAGATACCTAACTCTGCTAATACTTCACAATATTTTTCAAAGTTTTCAATAAGCCTCTTCATCTCATTTTCCCAGCGTTCTTTATCCCAAATTTCAAACCGATTTATCATCCCAGCTATTACTATTTCCTTTTTTAATCCCGCATGTTCACGAAGAGCAGGTGGTATAAGAATACGTCCTTGTTTATCAAGATTACACTCAACTGCCCCAGAAATAAATAAAAGTTGAAATCTTCTCACTTCGGGTTTCATTTGAGGAAGCTTGCTTACTTTTTCTTCTATGATTGCCCATTCAGGCATTGGATAAGCTACTAATGAATTAGCTAAACTAGTAAGCTTTATTTTTTCTTCTTTATATTTTTCACGCAGTACTTCACGAAATTGACTTGGAATACTTAAACGCCCTTTAGCATCTATTGTATGATGATACCTACCACTGAATGTCTTCTGTGTCCCTTTATTCCCCATTTTACCACTTTCCTCCACTTTTACCTAACCTCATTTTTTTTGTCAAGCATTAAAATTTTCCTTTATTGACAGGTATAAACAGCTTGGTTAAATTTTAGGCAAAAAGGTGCAATAATGAAAAACATAAAGGCAATTTATAAAGAAATAAAACTAGATCACTTTCCACCTGAGATAAAGATTGTAATAGGAGAACATACACTTATTTATCGTAAACGTATTTGGCAAGTTGGAGGAGAGAAAAGGGGACTAAGATATGGTGAAAATCCACATCAAGAAGCAGCGATTTATGAACTTATAAATGGTAATTTGATTCTTGGTGATTGTCAGTTTATAAGAGAAAAAGAAGGGCTTGTTAGTGCTTTAAAAGAAGAAAATTTTTTACAATTTGGTAAACATCCAAGTCTTATTAATTTAACAGATTTAGATAGAGGATTACAGATTTTGCGTTATCTTATGGCTAAACCAGCAGCAATAATTATGAAACATAATAATCCTTGTGGTGTAGCTTATGGAAATAGTCTTTCAGAAGCATTTGTTCGCGCATATTTTGCTGATAGGATTGCTGCCTTTGGTGGTTGTGTAGTATTAAATCGTACCTTAGATAAAGAAACAGCAGAACTTATAAATCAACATTATGTAGAAGTAGTAGCTGCTCCAGACTATGCACCTGGTGTAGTGGACATCTTAAAGCAGAGGAAAAATTTAAGAATTATAGAGATAAAAAGGATAGACAGACTAACAGAATATTCTCATAAAATTTGGCTTGATTTTAAGTCATTGATGGATGGAGGGCTCATTTTACAAAAATCAGCTTATACTAAAATTAAAAAGGCAGAAGATTTTATTCCAGCTGAAGCAGAATATAAAGGAAAAACTTATCGTATTAAACGCTTACCTTCTGAGAAAGAGCTTCAGGATTTATTATTTGGTTGGTATGTAGAACAAGGAGTAACTTCAAATTCAGTACTCTTTGTAAAAGATGAAGCTACCGTAGCTATTGGTACAGGAGAGCAAGATAGGGTAGGGGTGGTAGAAATTGCTGTTTTTAAAGCTTATAAAAAATATGCAGATGCTCTTTGTTTTAAAAAATATGGCATTCCTTATAAAATTTTAGAAATGGAAATAGCAGATGGAAAACGTCCTTTAACTCAAAAAGAAGAAATAGATGAACAAACCAAAGCAGCAAATGGTGGTCTTAAAGGTGCAGTAATGGTTTCAGATGGATTTTTCCCTTTTCGTGATAGTGTAGATGTGGCTATTAAAGAAGGAATTACAGCAATTGCTCAACCAGGTGGTTCTATTCGAGACTTTGAATCTATTTTAGCTTGTAATGAAGCAGAGCCACCTGTGGCTATGGTTTATACAGGAGAAAGGGCATTTAGACATTAAATCCATTTTGAATAGGAAACCAGAAATCTTATTGCATATATGTATGTTATTTGTTAATCTTATGTAGAAAGGAGTTTTAAATGCCATTTAGTGTAAGTTTGATAAAAAGGTTAGAGGCAGTAGAACCTCCTTTAAGAGAAGTTTTGATTGCCCTTTTAGAAGAAGTAGAAAGACAAAGGGAAGATTCTATAACAAGAAAGGAATTTTTGGAATTTGCAAAAAAAACCGAAGAGAACTTTCAAAGGGTATGGGAGGCAATAGAGAGGTTAACAAAGGCTCAAGAAGAATCAGAAAAAAGGATTGGCAGACTTGAAGCAGCGGTTCAGGAACTTGTAGAAGCACAGAAAGCATCAGAAAAAAGAATTAGTAAGCTTGAAGTGGCAGTTGAAAAGCTCACAGAGGCACAGAAAAAAACAGAGATAAGGCTAAATGAGTTAGCAGAAGCGCAAAAGAAGACAGAGATAAGGCTAAACGAACTAGCAGAAGCACAGAAAAGAACAGAGATAAGAGTAAATGAGTTAGCAGAGGCGCAGAAAAAGACAGAGGAAGAAATAAGAAAATTGGGTATAGGACTTAAACTAAGCAGGGAGCAATTAGGTGGACTTGCCAAAAGTGTAGCTTATGCTTTAGAAAATGAAGCATTTCGGAAACTTCCAGCATTTTTAGAAGAAAAACATAAAATAAAGGTTATTGATAAAATTATCAGGGCAGAGATAGATGGAGAAGAAATAGATATATTTGGTAAAGTAAAAAAAGATGGAAAGGATATGATTCTTGTTGGTGAAGCAGTACTTAAATTAGATGATAGAAAAAAGTTAAAGTTACTTTCAGAAAAGGTGCAATTGGTAAAAGAAAACTATGGCATAGAAGTTGTTCCCATTATTATTACTCATTTTGCTAAAAAGGATATTCTTGAGCGGGCTGAGAAGGCAGGTATCATTATTGTTCAAAGTTTTGAGTGGGATTAAGTAAGATTATAAATTTTGAAATTTAAGGAGAAAAAATGGCTATTAGGGAAGTGGCTCAAGAATTATATAAAGTAACTCAAAAAATAGAAGCATTAAAAAAACAAATAGAAAAAGCAGATATTAAAGAAAAAATTAGGTTAGAAAAGGAATTAAAAGAACTAGAAAGAGAAAAAGCTGATTTGCAAAAAAGACTAAATAGTATGAAACAAAAGCCCCTTCCTATTTAATGTCAAAAAGTGATTATCTTTCTCCTGAAAAACTTCTTTCCCTTTTGATGGGGGAAAAAGCGAAGGTTTATTTATCTCAAGCTGGTCAAAGGCTTAACACTGTTATAAGGCTTAATCCATTTAAAGCACATCCTGAAGATATTATTGCCTTTTTAAATGAAATTGGTTTTAAACTTACTCCTCTATCTCTTTATCCACTCGCCTATAAAATAGATTATGAACCTTTTCCTATAAGCAAATCTATCTTGCATTTTGCTGGTTTAGTCTATCTGCAAGATCCTTGTTCTATGCTGCCAGCACTTATTCTTAATCCGAAGCCTAAAGAGAAAGTTCTTGACTTAACAGCTGCTCCTGGTTCAAAGACTACTCTTATGGCTACTTTAATGGAAAATAAAGGAATATTAGTTGCTATAGATAATTCTGGTAAGAGATTACGTGCATTAAGTTATAATTTGGAAAGATGGGGGGCAATTAATACAGGCTGGGTACAACTTTTGGGAGAACAGGCTGGTACCCATTTCTTTGAAACATTTGATAAAGTTTTAGTTGACCCTCCTTGCACAGCCCTTGGTACTCTTCATAAATCTCCAGAAATATTGCGTTGGTGGAAAGAGTCAAAAGTAATAAAACTTGCTCGCCTGCAAGAAAGACTTCTAATTAGTGGATTAAAAGCTTTAAAACCAGGAGGGATACTTATTTATTCTACATGCACATTAACACCCCATGAAAATGAGGCTGTAATTGATGGTATTTTAAAACGTTATCCTGTAGAATTAGAGGAAATAATCTTACCCCCTGGATTTAATCCCTCCCCTGGACTTACAAAATTTCTCAATTTTTCCTTTTCAGATACACTGGAAAAAACTATTCGTCTTTATCCTTTAGATAATCCTGGTGAAGGTTTCTTTATTGCAAAATTGAGAAAAAAAGAAAAATTTCGTCCACCTTCTAAAAGACCTATTGCTTCTGAAACAGAAAATTGGAAGTCCTATGTAGAATTTAAAGAAATCTTTCAATTAGCTGAACATTTTGGTTTTTCTCCAGAAATATTTTCTTCTTTTTACCTTTTAAAACACAATACTATTCGATTAGCAACTGAAGAAATGGCAGAATTTACTTCTTCTGTATCATTACAAAAAGGTATTTCTTTTGCTAGAATCATGGGTAAAACTTTTCGCCTTACCACAAATGGTATTACATTTCTTGCCCCTTTTATTAAAAAAAATCGTATTGAGTTGGATAGATTTTCCTTAAGTATGCTTATCTCTGGCAGAAACTTACCCGCTCCTTTAAATCATACTGCCCAACAACTAATTACTCATTTAAATTGCCCTTTAGGCTATGGTTGGATAAAGGAAGGAAAACTTTTGAGCCAGTTTCCTGTACGGAGCTTCACACCAATAATTTGACTATTTCATCTTTAGTCTAAAATAAGTTTTGATGATTCTTTGCAATTTGACAAGCAAATAAAGATTTTTTATAATCCAATTGACTGCCGGAGTGGTGGAACGGAAGACACGGGGGACTCAAAATCCCCTGGGCCTTGTGCCCGTGTGGGTTCAAATCCCACCTCCGGCACCAAAATAACTATATCTTTAAAAATATTCTAGTTTGTATGAATTTTTATTTTTTTAATAATCTTTAAAATAAAATTAAGGATTGTTAATGCCATTTAGTGCAGAACTAATAAAAAGACTGGAAGCGGTTGATCCTGCTATAAGGGAAGTTCTAATAGCACTTTTGGAAGAGGTAGAAAGACAAAGAGAAGAGTCTATAACAAGAAAGGAATTTTTGGAATTTGCAAAAAGAACCGAAGAGAACTTTCAAAGGGTATGGGAAGCAATAGAGAGGTTAACAAAGGCTCAAGAAGAATCAGAAAAAAGGATTGGCAGACTTGAAGCAGCGGTTCAGGAACTTGTAGAAGCACAGAAAGCATCAGAAAAAAGAATTAGTAAGCTTGAAGTAGCAGTTGAAAAGCTCACAGAGGCACAGAAAAGAACAGAGATAAGGCTAAATGAGTTAGCAGAGGCGCAAAAAAGGACAGAGGAGGAGCTTAGGAAACTTATAGGTGAGCATAAAAAGACAAGGGAAGAGCTTGGAGGACTATCTCATACAGTTGGATATATCCTTGAGGACAGAGCTTACATTGGTCTTCCAGAGCTAATTAAAAGAGATTTTGGTATAGAGATAGAAGAGATAAAAAGAGACTTTGTAGAAATTTCCCCAAATCGTTATGAAGAAATAAATCTTTTGGGCAAAGGAAAGAAAAACGGAACTTCAATTTGGATACTTGGGGAATGTAAAACACAACTTAAAAAAAGAGACATAGATCTTTTTCTTAAAAAGCTGTCCCGCATAGAGCATTTATTTCCTGGAAAAAAACTTCTTATAGTAGTTACCTATCAAGCTTCTCCTCAGGTAAGGCAATATATTGAAAAGAAAGGACTTAAACTTTATCTTTCATACCAACTTAAAGTTTTGATGTAAACTAATTTAAAAGGCTCTTATGGAAGTAAAAGATAAATTTTTAGCTTTTGTATCCTTTAATATTACATCCATCTTTTGAAGAAGCTAAGAAATGCTATGAAATTGCTAAGAATGTGAAAGAGTTTATCGAGAAAAAGCTAAATATGAAAATGGAAGAATACCTTTAAGGTATTAATTTTAGTTTTTTAATAATTTTTGCTATCTTATCAAAATCTCTATCTTTTTGGAGAAGAATTAAATTATTTTCTATTGCTACTTGAGCTATTAAGCAATCAATAATGCTTCTTATTGTTATCCCTACCTTTCTACATTCTCTATATATCTCTGCCGCCTTTATATAAGTCTCCTTT
>Ga0209410_1000212_pt1 | contig 25484 bp, 28 predicted proteins | sample Mar14436cmmetaG_FD_184135 | JGI IMG/M metagenome (GOLD analysis project Ga0209410, IMG submission 184135) | Marine hydrothermal vent microbial communities from Guaymas Basin, Gulf of California to study Microbial Dark Matter (Phase II) - Marker... ... | reverse complement strand
TTAGCTGCCTCTCTACTAAAGCTAAACCGTCTAGGCTACATAAGACTTGAAATAAATCTTCACAAGTCGAGGTGCCCGCTATGTAATACTAAACTTGAGTATTTAGACCCTTCAAGGGCAGAGAAGCTAAATGCACCACACTACGTAGTAGAGCGATATAGTGTGATCTTATATTGCCCCAGATGCGGGAAGTTTTACTGGCCCGGATCACATTACATTAAGATGCTAGCTTTCTTACAAAGAATAAACGAGCATAATATCTAGTGGGACATCACATTTAATTCGTAGCTTTATATCTTTAAAGATGATATGGATAAGCTGACACTTGATGATGGACGTTTTCTAGTAGAGCTAGCACGTAAGGCCGTCGAGGAATTCCTTTATTCAGCTAATAGAATAGAACCCCCGCCCGATACTCCAGCCAAGCTGAGAGAGCCGAGAGGCGTATTTGTCACCATAGAAAAAGTAGTTGAAAGAGAAAGTGAAATACAACACATATTGAGGGGATGCATCGGTTTTCCGGAACCAGTCAAACCCTTAGTTGAAGCCACTATAGAAGCAGCAATAGCGGCCGCAATAGAGGACCCGCGCTTTGCGCCTCTCACCGAGGACGAGCTAGACTATGTAATCTTCGAAGTCAGCGTCTTAACCAAGCCTAAGGAAGTAAAATACGAGGATCCAGATGAGTTACCGAGAAAGATAGAAGTGGGACGCCATGGAATAATAATAGAATCAGGCTTCTACCGCGGGCTCCTTCTACCTCAAGTAGCCGTAGAAAATGAGTGGAATGCAGTCGAATTCCTTCAGCACGCATGCTATAAAGCAGCTCTTTACAGAGATTGCTGGAAAAGTAGGGGAGTAAAAGTGTACGTTTTCGAGGCTCAAATATTTGCTGAAGTCTCTCCAAGGGGAGAAATAGTTGAAAGGCTCCTCTTCCCAACGAAAATCTAAGGTCTATTTGGCTCCCTGTGGAATGGGTCTGGGACATGCCGCACGAATGTTGTCGGCAGGAATGAGGCTAAAATCCAGCTTCGAGATCGTCTATTCAACGTACGACCTCGCTGTAGACTTCATAGAAAGGCATGGGTTCAAGGTTTACCGCGTGCCTCCTGTTCAGTATTCAGTTTTTAGTGATGGCGAGGTAGACACTAAGACGACAATACTTAGAGGCTTAGGAAATATAGCTAATTTCCTTTTACAAGTTAAAAAGGAAATTGACCATATTTCCCGCGAAGAACCGGATATAGTAATCTCCGATAGCAGACTTTCGGCCTTAATTGCTGCCAGGCTTTTAGAAATAAAAACCCTCCTAGTATCTAATCAGCTCAAAGTTAGAATACCAGTTAAAAAAATTACTCGCATTAAAAAAGTGTTTAGAAATATTTCTGAGGCCTATCTCGAGAAAATTTTATTTACTGGATGGTCTTTAGCTAACAAAATTCTTATTCCTGACTTACCTCCGCCATATACAATTTCCAAATATACTGTTGAACAAAAGCATCTTCATAATCAAAAGGTTGAGTTTATAGGTCCTCTACTAATAAAATGGCCTGAAGATTACCCCACAAAGGAAGACATAAAAAAGAAGTTAGGCTTCATAGACAAAAAAGTCTTATTATTGTCGCTTTCCGGCAGCCTTGCTGAAAGGAAAAGCATGCTATATAAAGCTTTAGAAAAACTAAAGGAATGTAACAGAAAGGATATAGTTATTGTGGCATCTAGGGGTGAGATGGGAAGTAGAAACGTTGTAAAAAAGGGTAACGTGTTGATATTTGACTGGATAGAGGATAAACACCTATTTCTAAAGGCAAGCGATCTAGTTATAACGCATGGAGGTCACACCAGCATTTTAGAGTCCATCGTTTTTGGAGTCCCCTCAGTAAATATACCGCCTAAAACACATACTGAAAGATACCTTAACTCGCTGGCGGCTCAAGAGCTGGGAGTTGCAATCCTATCTAGCGTGGACGATCTTTGCTGGGCAATTAATGAAATCTTAGACTCTGACGATGTTAGAAGAAGACTGGCTGAGATAAGGCTTAGAGTAAGGCTGAGAGGTGATAAAAGACTGTACGAGATTGTCGAGGAAATGCTTGCTAGATGATTTTTAGACGTAACATTATATTTACGTAGTCCATGTTATATTTAGTGGGGTCTATAGATTGCCTAGAGAAAAACACGAAATTAAGCTCTTCATAGCGAAAGACGAGAGATCAGCCGCTCTAGTGAAGCTTCTCCACATGATTCTCGAAACTCTCCCCCCGAAAGAAAGGCCTCGAGTAAAGCTACATGTCGTAAAAATAGATGATGTAAGAAAATTCCCCGAATTTCTAGCATATCTCGAGGAAATTTACGGCGGCATACACACCTTAGACTTTAGGAGATACAATATAATGCAGCTCCCCGCAATTGTAATCGACGACCAAAAAGTGCTAGAAGGCGAGTTCCCGAATGAGGAGCAACTAAGGGAGCTGCTTGTATCAGCGGGAATTCTACTGCCCCCGAAAATCGCTGCAGTGCCAGTGCAACGGCCGATACAGTATCCCGTTACGGTTGAGTCCCAAATTCGGGAAATACCTCAATTTCAGCCTACGCCAAGTATAAAAAAGGAAATAGAAACGCAGGAAATTCATCCTAAGCCTGAGCAATCAAAGCCAACCACTATCCCCAGTGCGGTTTCAACTTATCTTGAAAAACCTGCTTATACACGACCAGAAACGGAGGAAACACTGCCAAAAAAACCGGAAATGCTCGAATCAATTCAAATAAAATCGGAGAAGCAAGCTCCTCTGTATGAGACGCGTAAAGTAGAGCATGTGAAAGAGGCTTCCCGTCCCGTCATTAAGCAAAGTAAACCTCCTGAAGATTTGAGGGGAACCTGTTTCGACTGCATATTCTATGATGAAAAACGTGGAAGATGTTTAAGAATGAGCATGCAGGTATCCGATCCATATAATCCCCCATGTGGTAGAAGAAGGAAATAAGATGCTGGAAAGAGAAATTAAAGCAAAAATAGTTAACAAGCCCGAAATTATAGTGAGAAAGCTCTCTGAAACGGGCTTCAGACTTTCAGCAGTTAAGCGGCAAGTAGACATATATTATACTCATCCATGCTTTAATTTTAAAGAGCGCGATGAGGCACTAAGATTAAGACTGGAAAACGGCGAAGCATTTTTAACATATAAGGGCCCGCGAAGAAAGAGACAAGTTAAGATAAGGGAGGAAATAGAAGCAAAAATATACGAGCCGGATAGAATCCGGGAAATATTAGAACGTTTAGGTTTCAGGGTTCTAGCTGAAGTTAGAAAAGTAAGGAAAGTTTTTACATCAAGTCAGGACAAAAAATTGAAAGTAATGCTAGACTATGTGGAAGGCTTGGGATACTTCTTAGAAATAGAAGCCAAGGAAGAAAGAGCAATACAAGCACTATACAGCAAGCTGCAGAAATGCGGGTTAAGAATCGTTAATAAGACCTATCTCGAAATGATCCTCGAAAATAAGCGAAACCAAAATATAAAAGGTTAATAAAAATAAGCAACATAAATCTATATTGGGGTTTCAATGAGCGATCTAGAATATTCTATTTTAGCAGACTTCTACGAGAAAATAGAGCAAACAACAAGCCGCATTGCAATGACCGAATATCTCGTGGCACTATTTAAGGAAACTCCAACAGACGTTATTGACAAAGTCATATATCTCACTCAGGGTAAGTTGCGGCCAGACTACGAAGGAATAGAGCTGGGAGTTGCAGAAAAGCTTGCTATGAGGGCTTTGGCACAAGCGGTTGGAGTCAGTGTAAAAAAGGTAGAAGAAGTGTATAAGAAATCGGGAGACCTCGGAACAGCCGCGCAACTACTCATGCAACAAAGACGACCAGTATCGATAGTTGACTTCTTTGGCGGCGAGGTGGAAGCTAAGCCACTAACAGTAACGAGAGTGTACGAAACACTACTTAAAATCGCGAAAGCCAGCGGCCCTGGAGCCATGGACACAAAAGTCTCTCTCCTAGTCTCCCTTCTAAAAGACGCTAAGCCGAAAGAAGCAAGATACCTTCTCAGAACAATCACGGGAAAGCTAAGGCTCGGAATAGCCGACATGACAATACTAGACGCACTAGCAATAGCTTTTACAGGATCCAAAAACGCTAGAGATGTAATAGAAAGAGCATACAACATGCACCCCGACCTAGGCCACATAGCCAAAGTTTTAGCCACAGAGGGACTTGAAGGCATCAAAAAAATCCAAATAACGGTCGGCATACCCATACTCCCCATGCTAGCAGAACGGCTAAGCGACCCCCGAGAAATACTGTCAAAGCTCGGAGGAAAATGCATCGTAGAATACAAATACGACGGAGAAAGAGTACAGGCGCATAAGAAAGAAAACAATGTATATCTCTTCAGCCGAAGACTTGAAAACATAACCAGCCACTACCCCGACGTAGTTGAAATGATAAGGAACAACATAAAAGCGAAAGAAGCCATAGTTGAGGGAGAAATAGTGGCAGTAGACCCCGATACAGGAGAAATGCTGCCTTTCCAGGAACTCATGCACAGAAGAAGAAAATACGGAATAGAAGAAGCGATGGAGAAGTACCCTGCCTCACTATACCTCTTCGATGTACTATATGTTGACGGGAAAAGCCTCATCAATGAACCTTTACCGACAAGAAAAGAATATCTTAAGAAAATTTTGCTTCCTTCAGATCGAATACAGCTAGCAAAAAGCACCATTGCGGAAACACCAGAGGAAATCGAAACTTTCTTCGAGCAGGCCATAGCTGATGGCTGCGAAGGAGTAATGTGCAAATCTCTACAAGCAGATTCGATTTACCAGATGGGCGCAAGGGGATGGCTTTGGATAAAATTCAAGCGAGACTACAGGTACGAAATGACAGACACCGTAGACCTAGTTGTTGTGGGAGCCTTCTATGGTAGAGGACGAAGAGCAGGCACCTACGGCGCTCTTCTCATGGCCGCCTACTCGCCGGAAGAAGACGTATTCAAGACCGTCTGCAAGGTTGGAAGCGGCTTCACAGATGAAGATCTCGAAAAACTGCCCGAGATGCTTAAACCCTATGAAATCCCTCATAAACATCCACGCGTGCAGTCCAAAATGGAGGCGGACGTATGGTTCGTGCCAGCGATCGTGCTTGAAATAATAGGTGCAGAGATAACATTAAGCCCCCTGCACACATGCGGCTGGGGAAAAATAAAGAAAAACGCAGGCCTAGCAATACGCTTCCCAAGATTCACTGGCAGATATAGAGACGACAAATCACCGGAACAAGCAACCACAGAAAAGGAAATAATTGAAATGTACCATAGTCAACGAAAAGTAACTGCCAGAGCCTAGACCATCTGATACTCTTTCTCGTACATTCTGGCCAAAGTCCACCTAATAGCTCCTCTAAGCTCCTGGAGAGTGCGCATGTCGCGATAATTATATATCACTATTTCTTGCAGCCTATCGTTTTCGTCAATTGAAATATCGTAATTGAAGGCTTCATCTTCCGCTATTTCTCCACTTTCAATCCTTCTTTGATCCTTCCTTTTATATCCCTCCAATATTCTTGACACAAGAAATGTTCTAAAAGGAGGAGTAGACGAGTGTAGTTCAGCATCAATTTTAACTACGGCTTTATCTCTAAATACTATCATCCTTCCAAAATGTTCGCCTTCTCTGGAAACTAGCTCCCATTCGGCCAACGGTTTTTCAACGATTTGCTGCTTGGGGGCTTGGGGAGCCGGTGCGGTTCTTAGCTCAGCTGCAGGCACAAAACTCTCTTTACCAAGAACTTGATCAACTATCTGAACAAGCATTTTTAACATGCGAAGCTCCTCTTCAACCTCCTCAATCCTTTTCTCGAGATAAGCTTTAACGCTAGCTAGAGCCTTTACTTCTTCTCTATCCATTAAAACTCCACCACACTACTTACTATCCTGAAGGACTTTAATTAAGCCTTATCGTGCTCTCATAGAAAATATAAAGGGCTGGAGAATTTAGGTAGATTGATGCACATAAAGCTAGCAATATTCGACTACGACAACACGCTAGTAGATACCACGAGAAGCTTCTACAATAGTTTCATTACATCCTTGCTATTCTACGGGCTCAAGCCCATTAGTTATCAAGAGTTTCTCAACTATTTCTCAAACAATACATTAGAGCAAGTATTACCTGTGCACGTAGATAGAGAAGCTTTTTGGGAAACATTTCTCCGCGCATATGAGCTTGCTTCTTATGTTCCCGAGGTTTCTCCGCAAGTATTCTTGGTACTTGAAAGTCTTCGGAGCAGAGGAATAACGCTTGCTATAATAACCGGTAGAAAAGAGTCTATAGGACGTTTCATGGATGAGGTAAAGAAGGCAAAGTTAGCTAGATATTTTGACTACATATACACCGCCCTCGATTTCGGGGAGAACCAATTTACATTTTCCAAAGTCAAAGCAATAAAACACGTTCTAATTCAGGCTGGAATTTCTGGAAGACATGCAATAATGGTGGGAGATTATCAAACCGACGTTATGAGCGCCCGGGAAGCTGGAGTGATACCCATAGGGCTTGTTAATCATCAGCCAAAGGCTGAGCTATGCAGAGCGGGAGCACTCTATGTCATTAACGAGCTCAAAGACCTTTTAGCATTTATCAACGATCCCCATCCTTTCAGGTGTGAAACATGAATAATAAAATAAAATACTTAGGCGAATGCTCCCTACTCTCAGGAAAAGGTCAAGGAACAATTGTGTGTATACCTGTTGGCTACGTTGTAAAAGATACGCTTCTACCTATGGATGCCGAGGTTTACATGGCAAGCCTAGCTTGCTTGCATGCAAGTGAAAACGCGCCGCTCCAAGTCGCCCCTCCTATCTATATTTACTTGAATATTAGCAAAAATCTGGTATGTATCTTTCTTGAAAAAGTTTTTCAATTTTATCAAAATTTAGGTTTTAACCCGTTTTTCTACAGAATAAAAGTTATCGATAAATCTCTTACCGAGGCATTTCAAGGTTCCCTCCTATACGAGGAAAAACTAGAGAAATACGGCAACCCGCGCATTATAGCTATCTCGCTTATGTATGATTTAAGAAGTCATATTTACGCAAGGAACTATGATATTGAAGAGATCATAACGAGATCTGACGTTATCGGGAGGCGGCGGAAAATATGGGCAAAAATAGTTTCAAACCTGAAGATTTTTGTCGAAAAAATGCAGAAATAGGTGTAGCAGTTTTCGGCAACATAAATATCGATACACTGATACTTGTTGAAGAGTTGCCCCAAAAAGGCTTGGAAAGCAATGCTATGTCCTTTTCGGTGTCTGGAGGCGGCAGCGCCGCTAACACGGCAGTGGCGCTAGCAAGACTTGGCGTGCCTAGTATAATGCTCGGAGCTGTAGGAGAAGATTTAGAAGCTGAAATTGCTATTAGGGAGCTAGATCGTGAAAATGTTATCACGAAATATATTCAACATGTTCGCGGAGAACGTACAGGAAGAGTTTGGGTTCTAATAGATAAATCTGGAGAACGTACAATGATCGCCTATAGGGGAGCCAACATAAAGATAAAAAAGGAGTTTAACGAGGCGCTTAAACATTCGGTATGGCTGCACATTGGAGGAGGCTTGCTTGAAACAGCGCTTGAAGTAGCAGCTGTGGCAAAGAAAAAAGGTATACCTGTATCTTATGATCCTGGCTCTGCTGCTTATTTGGCTCCTCGACTGCTTTTAAGTAAAATTATTGAAAAATCGGATCTTGTGATTTTGAATGAATTTGAATACAGAAGCCTCGTTAAGAGAAATATTCGGTTAAGTCAGCTTTTTATAGTGAAGAAAGGGGCGAAGGGGTCAGAAGCTGTAGTTGATGGAGAGAAAATGCATGCTGAAGGATTTAAAGTAAGGGTTAAAGATTCTACAGGAGCGGGAGATGCCTTTAACGCGGCTTTTATTGCGGCTCTGCTTAGCAACTTCGAATTAAAAGAAGCATTAATCTTTGCAAATGCTGCAGCGGCCATAAAAGTGTCGAGATTGGGGGCTAGGAGTTCTCCCTCTATAGAGGAAGTAGTAGAATTTCTCGAAAAGAAGGGATATGGTAAATTGGCTATGAAGGCGAGCGAACATTATTGTTCGAAAAGATAGAGCGAAGATACCATTATTTACCCCTAAAACTATAATATCAACGCAAAAACGGGGTCAATAATATGGACGTAAAATGCACCCCAATTTGTCCTTTCAGAGCATTCTACTGCCTAAAAAAGGCGCTGCGAATAAGGCGAGGGCGAGACGGCAGATTAATAGCTTGGTGTGAATGGGTAAACGACGAATGCATAGGATATAAGTGTCAGTACGCCTCATGCACACGTAGAGCATTACTGCCTGACGGGACATGCAGATTACTTACCAAAAGAAAAGCAAAGCGAGCCCCCTCAATCGAAGAAGAAGCAGCGCAACTTGAGGCCGAGTATAGGAAGCTTAGAGGGAAACTACGCAAAATAAGCTATGATCTTGAAAGGTTAGAATAAAACTTTTAGATGCTCAAGTAAAATAAGGGGAGGGTTTATCTTGAGAATTCTCCTTATACACGCCGAATATTTTGGATATGAAGCCAGGCAAAAAGCTCTCAATAAAGCGGAAGAACTTACCGAGAAAAATAGAGCTCTTCGGTTAGAGAATGTTTTAGTAGTTTTTACCAGTGTTGAGCAGATAGACGGCGAAGCGCTTGAAAAAATAGTTAATAAAGCAGCAGAAGAAATACAAAAAATTGCTAACCAGCTGGGCATAGAAAAAATCTTAGTTTATCCATATGCCCACCTCTCGCCCACGCTTGCATCTCCAGACGTGGCTCTAGAAGTTTTAAAGAAACTTGAAGAAAAATTAGCATCGCTTGATTTTAAAGTATACCGCGCTCCATTCGGCTGGTACAAACGCTTCGAAATGAGATGCCACGGGCATCCCTTAGCCGAGCTTTCGCGGCGCATAACCGCAGAAGACCTCGAGAAAAAACCAACCGAGGGGTACGCCATTTTAACTCCTGAAGGTACACTACATTCTTTAGAAGAATACGATTTAGAAAAGGCGCCTAAAGATTTCAGAATATTAGTTGAAAAAGAAGCACTAAAAAAACCAAGTACTGAGGCGCAAGCAAAGCCGAAATACCTAGAATACTGCAAGAAGTTCGGCATCGAGTGGGAGCCCATGAGCGACGTAGGACATATGCGATACGGACCAGAAGCAACAATAATACTTAACCTCGTTTCCCAGTATGCATGGGACTGCGTAAAAAACATAGGCATACCTGTCTTCGAGGTAAAAGGCACGAACACCTTTGACCTCTCGTATAAGCCCATAAAGCAACACGCAGAACTCTTCGGCGACAGATTATACACCTTCAAAGTAGGAGACAAAAAATTCGTCCTCAGGTATGCGGCATGCCACCAGCAATTCGCAATGATAAAGGATTGGGTGATAAGCTATCGCAATCTCCCCTTTGGGGCATATGAGCTAGCGGACAGCTACAGGCTAGAGCAGCCCGGCGAGCTTCTGCTGTGCTTTCGAACGAGAAAATTCTATATGCCGGATTTCCACGTCTTCACGCGCGATGTTGAAGAAGCAAAAAAGGTTTCATTAAAGATTCACGAGAAAATATACGAAGAAATAAGGAAGCTTGGCAGGGACTACGTCTCAATATATAACATCACTAGAAGCTTTTTAGAAGAGAACAAAAACTATGTACTTGAACTTGTAAAGAGAGAAGGAAAGCCTGTGCTGCTCCACTTTGTGCCCGAAGGTAAATATTATTGGGTTATAAACATAGAATACAACATTATTGATCAGCTAGACAGGCCGAGAGAAATCGGAACGTTCCAGATAGATATAGGAAACGCTAAAAGGTTCGGAATAACTTATACTGACGAAAAAGGCGAGAAAAAGTACCCCGTAATAATTCATACGGCAATAATCGGCTCAGTTGAACGTTACATTTATGCTGTCTTAGACACTGCGGTTGCTATGGAAAGGGAGGGGAGGTCTCCCATGCTTCCTGTCTGGCTCTCACCCATACAAGTTCGCCTAATACCTGTAGGGGAGGAACACGTAGAAAAATGCCTAGAAATAGCTGCGGCTTTGTCTAAAAGAGGCTTCAGAGCAGACGTTGACGATAGAAAAGAAAGCATTTCGAAAAGAATACGCGACGCAGAAACCCACTGGATACCATACATAGCCGTAATAGGCGATAAAGAGGTAAAGGAAGGAAAATTGAGCGTTAGAATAAGGGAAGAAAGCCGCGTCGAAAAGCTTTCAGCAGAGAATCTTATTGAAATTCTCAAGGAAAAAACTAAAGGTTATCCTAGAAGAGAACTGACATTGCCCATACTTGTAAGCAAAAGGCCTGGATACAGATAAAAAAGTAGAAATAATATTTTACCTGAGCTGATACTTCATATGTAGATGGAAATCGAGAGACTGTCGACTGGCGTCGTAAAAATCGACGAAATGCTGAAAGGAGGAATTCCCAAAGGCTTTTTTGTAGCTGTAGTGGGGGAACCTGGCTGTGGAAAAACAATATTTTGTATGCATTTTATCCACGCCGGATTAAGAAAAGGTGAAAAAGCGATCTTCGTTACAACCGAAGAGAGCCGTGAATCGATAATCAGGCAAGCTGAGCAATTCGGTATGAAATATAGCGAGTACATAGAGAAAGAGCAACTTGTCATCGTAGATGCTCTAATGAAACCGCGCGGAGACCCCTATACTCTCTCATCTCTTAATCCGGAAGAGCTAGTCGAGAAACTCATTTCAATAAAAAGGAGAATGGGATATGAGCATGTAAGGCTTGTTATAGACAGCTTATCTGCTTTTTGGCTTGACAAGCCCGCAATGGCCAGGCGTTACTCATACATGCTTAAAAAAATATTATATCAGTGGAACTTTACTGTGCTTGCTACATCACAATACGCTATAACAACGTCTGAGGCATTCGGTTTTGGCGTCGAACATGTCGCGGACGGAATCATACGATTTCGCCGCTCCTTAAAGAAAGGCATTCTGAAAAGATACGTGATAATCGAAAAAATGAGACAAACAGACCATGACCTGCGGATGCACGAAATAGCTATCATAGATGGTAAGGGACTAACTGTATTAGGGCCGGTTGAAGCGCGCAGGGAAGACATAGCCTTACCGGAACATGTAATCAAGAAAATCGTAAAATCGTCTAGGAAGGCCGAAGAGGAGATTCCGTGAAACTCAAATTATCACTTGAAGAAATGCTACGAAGAAAAACGTTACTACGGCTTGAACTTGAAAGAAGGTTAGATGAGGAAAGCGCTAGAAGAGCCGTCTCGGATTATCACGCAAAGAGAAAGCCCAGGCCCTGCGGATTAACCATACATACTGTTATTGGTTGCACTGGTAGGTGCAAGTACTGCTATCTGCCTGATATGGGTGTAAGCATCAGTGAAGCTAGAGTTTACAGCCTTCAGCCCGATGAATTCTCCCTAGCTCTGCTCTACAACCCATACTTTTTGCCCGGAAGAACGGGTACCTATCTGGCTGTAGGAAGCCTCGGCGAGCCCTTTCATCCGCTGGGAAGTAACCTAACTATTCAAGTGCTCCTGTCGTTTAAGAAATGGCTCGGAAATCCTATCCAGTTCTCTACAAAACTTAGTATAAAGAAGCATGTTGCATCTCTATCAAAGTTCAGAGAGTATCCCCTCAGTCCATTAATCACGATTATTACATTAAAGAAGTGGAAAGAGCTCGAACCAGGAGTAGCTTCGCCCGAAGAAAGATTCGAATCAATAAAGGCTTTGCGCTCAGCAGGGTTATACCCGATAATATTCATTCGTCCGATACTTCCAGGAATAACGGACAGAGAAATAAACGAAATCCTTAAACTCGCAAAAGAACACGGGGCTGTAGGAGCCTTATTTGGAAGCCTAAGATTGTCGCCCTCGATACTAGCGAGAATAAGAAATTATGTCAACCAAGAGGAGCTAACTCGCCGAATCTCACGTTCTCTTAAGCCAGGAAAGCAAACGTCTATAGCCAGCCTTGATCTGAAGCGAGCCGCCGCCAAAGCTGCACGAGAAATAGGGTTGCAGTTTTTCTTTTCTGCATGCTGCGCTAACACATACGCAGCTTATCTTTCCACAGGAAATAGGATTCCCTGCGCGGGATTATGTTGGATTGAAGGAAGATTTTGTACGCAATGTCCAGTTGACTGTAAAAATATAGAAGTAATTATCGATCATGATGAAGTAAAGAATGTCGCATCGCACCTTTTAAAGACGCGCGTATACAACGTGGTAATCAACGGTTATTATTTAGAGCTTAAAGCCGAATCATATGCTAGAGCTAAAAATAGGCTAAAAAGAGGGGCAGCAAAAGTTCTCCTTGAAACAGGTTATAGGAGGCGCGTAAAGCTTGCCAAGTAATCCTTTACGAGATCTTCTTAACAAGATACTTTGGGATCCTAGCATAGACCCCTCAGAGATAATAGTATATTACGTGTCGAGAGGAGCACCGGGAGATAAAGAAGAATTTTATGGAACTCAGATTTTAAAGGTATGGTCACGCGGTGTGGATGTAAATATTGGGGGCAAAAGAAAATATATACCATTTCACCGCATTATCGTGGTTAAAAATGTAAAAAACGGAAAAATTCTCTTTAAATCTCCCCGCTTTGTTTAGAAGCTGCCTTTCTTGTACATCATTATCATTAGGTCGACTAGTCTGTTGCTGAAGCCCCACTCGTTGTCGTACCACGATAGTATCTTTATTAGGTTACCTTTTTCGCCTACAACCGCTGTAGAGAGAGCATCGAAGATCGAGGAATGCGGGTTGCCGATGATGTCTTGGCTTACTAGCGGAGCTTCTACGTATTCTAATATGCCCTTTAGCTCGCCTTCTGCGGCTTTCTTGAATGCCTTATTTACTTCTTCTGCGGTTACCTCAGACTCTAATTCTGCCACGAAGTCCACGAGAGAGCCGTCAGCCACGGGCACTCTTATCGAAATCGCGTGCAACCTGCCCTTTAGCTCGGGGAATATCTCCATTATGGCTTTAGCGGCGCCAGTAGTTGTCGGTATAATGTTTATGGCCGCCGCTCTAGCTCTACGGGGGTCCCTGTGAACTAGGTCTAACATTCTCTGATCATTGGTATAGGCATGAACGGTGGTCATCATGCCCCGCTTTAGGCCGAAGTTTTCTTTTAGAACCTTTACCAGAGGTGCAAAGGCGTTAGTAGTGCACGACGCGTTGGAAATAATAACGTGTTTTTCTGGGTCGTATTTTTCGTGGTTTACCCCCATAACTATGGTTACGTCCGGCTGTTTTGCTGGAGCGGATATGACTACTTTTTTAGCTCCGGCTGTTAAGTGTTTAGAGGCTCCGGCTCGATCTCTGAACCTGCCAGTAGATTCCAATACGAGTTCTACGCCCAGCTCTTTCCAGGGTAGCTTGGCGGGATCGGGCTGGCTTACAACTGTTAGCTCTTTGTCTCCTACAATTATCTTATTTTCTTTTACTTCTACATCAAGGGGCAGAATGCCGTGAACTGAGTCGTATTTCAATAGGTGTCCAAGCATTTTAGCGTCTGCGAGGTCGTTTACCGCCACTATGTCATAGTATTTCCAGAATTCCTCGTTTTTTAGGGCGGCTCTGAAGAACAGCCTACCAATTCTGCCGAAGCCGTTTATACCAACTTTCACTGTCATTTTTGTCTACCATATAAATGTACAAGTGGAGAAATATAAGGAGAACGAGGGAAAATACAACAATAAAGTAGTTCATTGACGCTCCGACCTGCGCGGGCTCATCAACCATCAGCTCTTCCGAGCGTCTTCATAGCGTCAATAGATGACTACAGAATTGTGAATTATTTTTTTCGAAGAACGAGAAGCTGAAAGAAGGCTTAAATAGTTCGCATGAAATTTTTACTTGGACGAATGTCGATTGGTGAACGCTTTGTCCGAGGATTACTTATTATACGAAATTAAAGCAAAAATTGCTGGAGATATAGTATTCTCAGATAATCCAGGCAAGGCTATGAGGAAGTGGAGGGGGCTCTTTAACATTTCCCAGATGGATATAGCTGAGCGGATGAACGTTTCAGCTTCAGTGATTAGTGATTATGAAAGCGGCCGAAGAAAATCCCCCGGGTCTAAGTTCATTAAAAGATTTGTAGATTCATTAGTACAAATCGACGTTGAACGCGGTAGGCCAGCTTTGAACACATTGTTGCGGCTCTTTCTCGGCTCACATAAATTGTATGAAGCAATACTAGACATGAGGGAGTTCAGTAAGCCTATCTCGATAAAAGAGTTTTGTGAAAAGGTAGGGGCGAAACTTATAGTGGGAGAAGAATACGAGGACACTCTATTATTTGGTTACACTGTTGTAGACAGCATAAAACTTGTTTTGGAAGTTCCAAGCTACGACTATATTAAACTTTATGGAGCGACTACACAGCGAGCGGCAATATTCACGAAAGTTTACTACGGTAGGAGCCCAATGATAGCCATAAAAGCCATGCAGGCAGGAATGGGGGGACTAAAGCCAGCATTAACAGTTTATCATGGAACAAAAAAGGTAGATCCCCTTGGTATTGAGATTGCTAAGCGTGAAGGAATACCTTTAGCAATAGTCGAAATAAAAACAGTGGGAGAACTTCTCGAAAAATTAAGAAATATAGCCTGAGTTTATTCAACTTTTACTTTATAATATTTGATTTTTTTGGGCAGTTCTATTTCTAAGACTCCGCGTCTAAGTTTTGCTTTAGATTTTTTAAAATCAACGGGAGATGGAAGTGTAATCTCCACTCTATAATAGTTATACGATCTACAAGCGTATGTAGGAAGATCTTCAAAGCTTGTTGGTCTCTCCATTTTAGCCTCCACTAGAAGCTTATTCTCGCTTCCCTTAATTGAGACTTTTGAGGGATCTTTAACTCCGGGCAAATCTATTCGAATTATTAGTTTGTCGCCTAGGTCAGCGATTTCGTATAAGGGTTGTAGGGTTTTTGTTCGGTAGTCTATTAGGGGGCTGTAAAGTTCTCTTTCAACTTCTGAAAGCAGGTTCTCAAATTCTCTTCTTATCTTCTTAATGTACTCGATAAACCAGTCTTCTCCCATGAGTTTCACCTCCTAAGCATACATGGCGGGTAGAGTGTATTCGTATTCTTTTCCTGCTTGGCGCATTGTTTCGAGTGTTCTTTTCATTAATTCTCTAAGTTTTACCCTTATTTCTTCCTCCTGTTCCCTTAAGGGTGTAACGTCAATGCTTAATCCGAATAGCGTGTTTATCGCGTTAATTAGAGAGGCGGCGGCTCCGGGATCCGGATAGTTAAAGTAGGATTCTGATAAAAGCGCGATTGCTGGGAAGTCTTTGATATAGGCTTCTTTAAGGATGAGGGCGTGCATTCCGCTCATAAACCCCTCTTTTAACTGTTGTACGCCGTTCTTCGCTAATTCTTCTGCGTATTCTTTTTTCGAAGCCGTCACATAAACTCTAGGGGTTTGAAGTTCTAGCCTGTTGGGTACAGGTATTCCGCTAAGCGTTACTATTTTTTCGGCGCCTTTTTCCATCGCCCATTCTATAATCATTTTAGCGAGCGGATACATCGCTTTTACCGGTATAGCTACTTCCGATATTAATACGCAGATATCGTCGTTGCCGTGTATACGTACTGGAAATGTCGGCTCTGAGTTGTGGAATAGTAGTAGAGGAGGCATCATTTCTGAGTCTAGAAGTGCAAGAGTTTCCAGTTTTAATGATTTTATTAGGAAGGAGGCTGAAATGGGCCCAACAAGTCCTACGTCTGGTATCCCTATGAAAAGTGTAAATTTAGTTTTTGGAGATTTTCTTTCATATATTTTCCAGGACATCATTTGCCCCCATACTTTTTCAGCTCTTCTATTACTGGAAGCTTGCCTTTGCTGAGGTATTCCATTAAAGCACCTCCACCGCTACTTACGAAGCTTACCTTGTCTATGAAGCCGAGCTTTTTGGCTGCAGCTAGCGTGTGGCCGCCACCTATTAGAGAGAATACGCCGTTCTTTGTCATGGCCTCAAACACTATCCTTGTGGCGATGCTGAAGGGTTCCTCCTCAAAAACTCCCATGGGGCCGTTCATTACCACGGTTTTCGATGTTGAAATTATTTTTCCGTAGTCGTTAGCTGTTCTTTCTCCAATATCTTTTATTAGATATTCTGTTGGAAGCTCTTCTATAGGTATGTCTTTTCTTTTTCCTTGAATATCTATTGCGAGGTCTTGAGGTAGCAGGATGTTATCTCCGTATTCTGCTAAAAGCTCCTTTATTTTGGGAAGTAATTCGAGGAATCCCTTCTTGGCCAGCACTTCTCTATTTACATCTCCGATGTTTATCTCCTTGGCGTAAAGGAATAGGTTTGCCACCAAGCCTCCTGTGAGCACGGCATCTGCTATTCCTTGGGAAAGAACGGCTTTTGCCACATCAGCCGCATCTTCGGCTTTAGCGCCGCCAAGAATGTATACACAGGGGTGTTCTGGGTGTTCTCTTACTCTTTTTAGTGCAGTTAGCTCAGCTTCCATGACGCGGCCAATGACCACTTCTTTCACGACTGGCGCAAAGCCGACCATCGAAACATGTAGTCTATGTGCGGCGGCGAAAGCGTCTACGACATATACGTCTATTAGGGGTGCCAGTTCTCTTACCATTTCACTTTTTGCGTGTTCTTCGGCTGGCGCTTTTTTGGTTTCTCCGTCCCAGAAGCGAACATTTTCCAGAAGTAAGACTTCGCCCGGCGAGAGGTTTCTTATCGCGTTTTTCGCTTTTTCGCCGAAAATGTCGTCTACAAACTTAACGTTGAGGCCTAAAATGCTGGATAGGACTTTTGCGTGTTCCTGCAGACTTACAAAGTCTGATGAGCCTTTTCTTCCTTGGTGGGCCATCAAAACTGTTTTTGCTTTTTTATTTACGAGTTCTCTGATGGTTTTTTCTGCGTGCATCCTTATTCTGGAATCGTCAAGAATTTTTCCGGTAGCTGGGTCTATAGGAGAGTTGAAATCCACTCGGACCAGCACGGTTTTGTTTTCAACTTGGACGTCGTCAAGCGTTTTAATGCCTAAGTTTTTGCTCACGTTTTTCACCATAAGAATTTTCTGAATTCATGCTAAAAAAATCTCCCATAGCTGGACTAGGCCGCTTTTCTCAAAAGGCTATATGTTCTCCCAATATTTCTATAGCTTCTATTGTAGCTGATAATAATAGCAGAGAAAGAGACAATAATATTAGTCCTAAGAAGACTCCGCTTTCCTCTTGTGCCGCTTTATTAAAGCCGTTTTTTATAATTAATATTGTGATGACTATGCTTTCGCTGCTGGCTATCGATATTGAAAGGAATTCGAGCCAGAAAACAGGTGAAGTGAGAACGTGGAATAGAATAGAAATTTTAACGTTCTCTATCATGCTTACAGCTTTTAGCACGGTTCCAGTCGTGTACACTGAGTAAATTGCGTTTAAAGTACCGAGAAGCGGTACAAAGCATGATATAACAAGATTAGCGTTATGGAAGAATATTCTATAGGACAACACATCAACCTGCGACGCATTCTTTAAAAGATTTGTGGCGAAAGCCTTGTAGGAATTGTATAATGTTCTCGCTGTAATGAAATCTAGCCTAGACGAGTATCCCGCAAAAAAGGCTAAGGGCAGTATTACGAGGTGCATAATTAATATTAAAATACGTAGCTTAACAGGTACTTGTCTATACTTGTTATTTCCCAGCATTACTATTCACACCTGATTTATGAACTTACAAATATAACTACTTCGCGCAATGTCTGCATTAATCGTTTTAAGCGTGAAAGAATAGCTATTACGGAGAAGCTCAATGAATGTTGTAGTGTTTCTAAAAGAAGACAAGAAAGGGACCGAGATACTTGTAGGGGAAGAAACTCTAGCTGAGTTTTTATGTCAGAAATTCCAAGGCAAAATGGTGGAAGATGAAGCTGGATGGATTATCAAAACAGACCTGCCCATATCAGATGTCGCTAAAATGCTTGAGAAGTTAGAACTTCCTCAGGGAAAAATTGATGTCCATTACTTCGATATAATGTTGGAAGCAAAAAATGCTGGAAAAGGTGTAGCGCGGTGCCCTGTCTGCGGTTCTACAAATATTCATTTATCAACTTTAAGTGGATGGTTAACTCCTCAGCTCTACGTGTGTGAAGACTGCGGATATATTGGACGCTTTGTCCTAATTGTAGAGGAGGGTGAAAAGGAAGATGAAAGTTAGCCTTTCAAAAAGAGAATTAGCCAAAAGAATAGACCACACCATACTGAAGCCTAATGCTGATTGGAGCAAAGTAAAGCAAGTATGTGAAAAAGCGGTCAGCTATGACTTTAGGGGGTGTTGCATCCCCCCCGTTTACCTTAAAAAGGCGAAGGAGGTTCTCTCCACTGGCAGGACAAGATTAGTTACAGTTGTTGGCTTCCCCTTAGGATATAGTCTCGGCGAAATAAAGGTAGCTGAAGTGGAGAGATGTATTCAGCGGGGCGCGGACGACGTTGACATGGTGATGAACGTCTCGCTATTCAAAAGCGGAGAAATAGATATTGTAAGGAAGGAAATAGAAAGGGCGGCGGAAATAGCGCATAGTTACGGTGCCGTTCTAAAAGTAATAATAGAGACTTCTCTATTAACGCCAAGTGAAATAGTAAAGGCGAGCGAACTCGTAGTAGCAGCAGGAGCAGATTTCGTGAAAACTAATACTGGCTTCGGTGCGCGCGGAGTAGCGCCCAGCGACGTAATGCTCATAAAGAAGGCAACAGCTCGCTCGGGGGTAAAAATAAAGGCCGCGGGAGGTATAAGAACAGCACTGGACGCTCTTCTTTACATTTCGTTGGGAGCTGATGTGATCGGCACGAGTTCAGGCGTAAAAATAATTAACGAGTACGATTCACTATTATTTACAGTTCAACAATCGTGAAAGTAGATGGAGGCAGATGTCGATGAAAACATCGCGACAAGTGGGAATAATAGGCTATGGAGCGTACGTACCCATATACAGAATAAAAAACCAAGAAATAGCTAGGGTATGGGGTAAATCGGCGTGGCCTATAAAGGAGAAAAGCGTGCCCGGGTTAGATGAAGATTCTCTTACAATGGCATATGAAGCATCATATAATGCCATAAAAAGGGCTCAAATACCGCCCGAAGAAATAGAAGCTGTCTACGTGGGCTCGGAAAGCCCCCCATATGCTGTTAAGCCGTCGGCAACAGTAATTGCCGAAGCTTTGGGCATAACGCCGCGACTAATAGCTATCGATATGGAATTTGCTTGTAGGGCAGGAACAACGGCGCTGCAGAGCGTTATAGGTCTGGTAGGTAGTGGAATGATAAAATATGGGCTTGCAGTTGGAACCGATACTGCTCAGGCCAGACCCGGAGACGCTTTGGAATTTACGGCTGCCGCCGGAGCAGCGGCATTTATCGTCGGAAAAGGCGAGGAAGCCCTGGCAGAAATAGAAGCCACATATTCCTATGTAACAGATACTCCGGATTTTTGGCGTCGTGAAGGGCAAAAATATCCTAGACATGGTGGACGCTTTACAGGAGACCCTGCCTATTTTAAGCACATAGTTGAGGCTGCGCGAGGGTTAATGAGCGAGGCTGGTCTAGCCCCCCAAGACTTCGACTATGTGGTGTTTCATCAGCCAAACTTGAAATTTCCCTTGAAAGTTGCTAAAAAGCTAGGATTCAGTAAGGAACAAGTAAGTGCTGGACTTTTATCGGGCATTATCGGCAATACTTACGCCGCCGCGTCTATGATAGGCTTAGCAGCGGTTTTAGATAAGGCTAAACCAGGCGAGCGGATACTCGTAGTGTCTTTTGGAAGCGGTGCTGGAAGCGACGCAATAAGCTTAGTTACGACCGAGCTTCTTGAACAAAAGAGGAGCTTAGCCCCATTCGTTGAAAGCTACATCAATCGCAGGATATACGTGGACTACGCGACATATGCAAAGTTTAGGGGCAAAATAATGAGGTGAGAGACCAATGAGAAAAGTGTACGTAGCTGGCATAGGAGCCACAAAGATAAGGGAGCACTGGGAGGTATCCCTGAGAGAACTCTTGGTAAAAGCCGCTCAAAAAGCAATAGAAGACTCAAATATTGAGAAAAAGAAGATCCAGGCAGCATTTATTGGAAACATGTCTTCTGGCGTTCTTCAGGGACAGGAGCACTTGGGAAGCTTGTTTGCAACGTGGATGGGAATACCCGGCATAGCCGCTTCAAAGGTTGAAGCTGCATGCGCCAGCGGAGGAGCCGCATTTCATAGCGCTTACTTAGCAGTTGCCTCGGGAATGTATGATTGCGTAATAGCTCTAGGCGTAGAAAAGATGTCGGACGCGTTAACAGGCGATGTCACAGCAGCGCTGATAATGGCCGACGATCAAGACTACGTTGCATTTACTGGCGCATCTTTTGTTGGTCTAAACGCGTTAGTCTATAGAGCCTACATGAAGAAGTATGGGGCTAAACAGGAGGATATCGCTCTTTTCGCCGTGCACGACCACAAGTATGCTGTCAATAATGAGCTTGCGCAGTTCAGAAGGGAATTCTCCCTAGAGGACGTGCTAAAGTCTCCATTAATAGCTGATCCCATAAGATTGCTGGAATGTGCTCCAACGGGCGACGGCGCGGCTGCCGTAGTGCTTTGTTCAGAAGAATATTTAAAGGAAGCCAACAATGAAGTTAAGATAGAGGTAGCTGCTTCTACTCTTGCCACAGATATCCTTAGCTTGCATGATAGGGACGATTTGACCACCTTGCGGGCAACGGTGAGAGCGGCTGAAAAAGCCTATAAGATGGCTAAAATATCACCTTCCGACGTTGACGTCCTAGAGGTACATGACGCCTTCACTATATTAGGCGTTATACACCTAGAGGACCTAGGTTTTGCAAAGAAAGGAGAAGGATGGAAGCTGGTAAAAGAAGGGGAAATCGAGCTTGGCGGCAAAATACCAACGAACCTCATGGGAGGGCTAAAAGCTCGGGGGCATCCTGTAGGTGCTACGGGAATATACCAAATATATGATGCAGTAACGCAGCTTAAAGGAGAAGCAGGTAAAAACCAAGTTGACGACGCGGAAGTAGCGCTAGCGCAGAACGTGGGTGGAGTAGGCGGCACCGTTTCCATTAATATTTTTAGGAGGGTGAGATGAGATGGTGAAAGCTAATAGTATACCCCGAGTATGGAGAGAAAGAACGATAAAGTACAGGCTCATAGGGGGCAAATGCAAGAAATGCGGTAAAAGCTTCTATCCATTTAGGCGCATATGCCCAAGGTGTGGAAGCGAAGAAGTCGAGGAGGTTCACCTTCCACGAGAAGGAAAGCTGCTATATTACACGGTTATAAGGGCTCCTCCTTCAGATTTTGAGGAATACGCGCCGTATGTTGTCGGCATAGTTGAGCTGAAAGATGGTACAAGAGTATTAGCACAGATTACCGACGTTGTTGAAGACCAGTTAGAGGAGGGAGTCAATGTAGAAGCGGTATTCAGAAAATACAGGGAGCAGGGTAAGGAAGGAATAATAGAATACGGGATAAAGTTCCGTCCCAAAACCTAAAAATTCTCTTTTTTCATAAACATTCTCATGGAAACGTTAAGGCAACGCATATTTCAAGTGTTAGAAGAAGCCGACAGGCCTCTCACTGTGGACGAAATCGGAGCAGTGCTTGATATTCCCGTGAGGGAGCGTAAACGTCTATACGAGGAGCTAGTGCATTTAGCAAAAACCGTTGAGAGAAAAAGCGGAGGAGCAATGAGAATAATGTACGAGCCTCCTAGGTGCGTGCATTGCGGCTATGTCTTTAAGGATCTAAAGAGAATTAGGAAGCCTAGCCGATGCCCAAAATGCAAAAGTGAGAGGATACTGCCTCCGCGTTTTATTCTTTTGAAGAAGTAATCTTCCTCAAAACGGTCAATATTATTGCTGAGACAATCGCTGGCAACGCAGTATCCGTTGAAAGCGTTATACCTGGCGCTACGTCTATTATTAGGGAAGCCTGCCTCAGTATTCCAGTCGGTATACCCTCTCTGGCACCAACTAAAACATTAACCCTTTTACTTTTTGCAACTATTTCATAGAGTGAGTCTTCTACTTCAGTAATTACTTTTCCCCTAGTTGACGTAGCTATAATTGGCTCTCCCCTTCTATCTCTTATGAACTGATACATGTCTTGAAGCTTCAAAGGCACAGCCCTAACTTCTCTTGCATACGACTTCCTTTGGATTTCTAGCCGAGAATTTACTCCCTCCAGGAGGCCAGAAAGAAAAGCGTTTAACTCTTCGACTTCTACTGGTTTTATTGGAGCTACAACATATTCTCGTAATTCAAAAGTCTGTACTGCTCTACCTATTCTCAGCCCCAAATTTTTTGCTGCGGATAATGGACCAGTATAAGGTATCTGCGCAATGGAAATTTTTCTAAGCAAACTTAGGACTTCCGGCTTTCCAGGATACTTCTTCTTCAGCTCCTCCTTTCCATCAATGACTCCGATATATGCCTTCTCATCTATTATCTCGATAAGAACTATTTTATCTGGATACGTTAGGTTTACCGGAGCGCCCGTAGCTTTTTGCACCGCGGCGCCAGCTGCTACATTAACATCCAGAGAAGTATAGCTATGTCTTCCTCGCCGTGTGGTTCTTACAGCAAAGCTTTCATCTCGGGCTATTCTTTCTTTAGCTATTTCTGCCGCGCTTTCCGCTATATCCTTTAAATCCGCGGGAGATACCGCTAGCACCTTAAAGACCTTTTCTATTTCGGGAATCTCCTTTAATTCGCTTAGAACGTCTTCCTCTGTTTCAACTAACACGATTCCCTTATAGCCATGCGGTCGCGGTATACACTTCGCGGATGGAATTATTTCCCGTATAGCGGAGGCAGCAACTCTTTCTAATTCCTTTAAAGTTTTTACGAAGAAGATAGGCATCGAAACTAGTATACAATTTTCGCTATAAAAAATCCTATTGTCCTATCTCTATGCGGGAAAAGCCTTTTCACCTTCTCCGAGAAGACATATCTACCGTATCCAGGCGAGCCAAAAGGAGGAGGTTCCAATTTAACTTTTTCGACAAAAGAAGCTATAACTTCTTCCCCCTCTTCTGGCAGCAAGGAGCAGGTAGCGTATATTAATTCTCCTCCTTTTTTTACGTACGTGAGTAATACTGCTAGCAGCTTTTTTTGAAGTATAGAATATTTCTCTATGAACGGTTTCTTCCAGAGAGCTAATCTAAGCCCGGGATCGGAGCCTAGCGACCCAGTATTCGTGCAAGGCGCATCTAAAAGTATTTTATCAAATTTCTTTTTGAAAGGGGGAAAAGAGGAATCAATGCGAATTATGTCCACGTTATTAATGCCTAGCCTGCTAAATATCTTAGTCATTTCCTTAATCCTTTTATAGGATAGATCGGCAGCTATAATTCTGGCTCCAGCTAATTGGGCTATATGCGAAGTTTTTATTCCCGGCGCAGCTGCGGCGTCTAGAATAGTCTCATAACTATGGGGGTCCAAACTATGCACTACAATTGCGCTGCCTTTATCTTCGATTATAAAGCCGCCCCTAGCAAAAAGCGGGTGCTTTGATAGCTTCTCTCTCCCTCTCACAACCTCGTACATGAAGGGAATATTTGAGCACTTGCGAACCATGATATTATCTTTTTTTAAAGCGTTGAGAACATAAGTCTCATCAAACTTTATCGTGTTTATCCTTATCCATGTCGGCTGTTTTTTCATCGCATTGAGAAGCTTTAACGTTTCCTCGCGACCCATAAGTTCCAGAAGCTTCTCGACGAGCCAAGGAGGCGATACGTATTCAACAGCAAATTTATAGTGAAGAGGAAGCTTTTCTATTGCATGATCAGTCCATTCTAGGTTTCCCTCAGAAAGTAGACTCCAGAGTCTTTTACTTAGTAAACCTCCACGTAATGTTGAAAGGTCGTCTTTACTGCATTGTCCGCTTTTCAATAAAGCGAAAGCTACGCGAAAAGCGTTTTTTCGCCTAAGGGGCGTTTTTTCCAGCCTTTCTCTTTTTAATAGAAGATCTGCTTTGGGGAAATGCTCTAAAGCCAGCAGGGCATAACTATATCCCTCCTTTACATCGCTCGGTACCTTCCTTTCTATCTTTTTTAAGGCATCTCGAAAGGCCGAGTCTAAGGTTTGCCTCCTTCTTTCAATGATCTCTAATGTTAGAGAAGCTAATCTAAATCCCGTAACACTCATAGCATCATACACGGTTGCTAGTTATGTTTTGAAAACCGCGAGACTGGTTTAAGTTTTCTGCTATTATTTAAACTTAGCGATGTGCAAACTTGCACACTTGTGCATGTGCATGCACATGCACACGCAATTTATGATTTGCCTCTGCTGAATAAGCTCGGTGAGGATATGAGTTTAATTAAATGGATTCTTATAGGCGTCGGATTCCTAGTGTTATTTCACGTCTCAAAAATACTTAGCCTGTTAATCTTAGCGGGATATATAGTATACAAATTGGCTGGACGAATAAGAAACAACATAGAGGATAAAAAAGAATTCAAAAGAAAGCTAAAAATAACTACTAAAATCAACGAAAATTTCTCAAATAAAAATAAAATGATACATGTTGTGGAAAACAGCGAGGATAAATACATTTCGATAGGCATAGGCAAGTGGCTAAAACCCTCAAAGTACATATTATCCTCTTCGAAGGCCTTCCAAGAGATTGTCAACGACCTTTCCCTATTTTCTTCAGAAACAGGGACAGATCTTTTTCTTATTGCTAACTTAAGGTCTTTAATGAAGGAGCCAGAAATTATACTTGCCCCGGTGTGCAGGGAACTATCTCTAACAAGTGCTGCCAAAAAACTTAACGCAATCGACGACGCAATAGCCTCCTACCTAGCAGTAAAAGGGTACGCTTTTGAAAAGAAAAAATCAGATAAGTCAGAGGATGTGGTTGCAATTGCAAGTAATAGTTCTATCTAAATTGCCGGATAGCGTAGAAAACGGCATCCTTTTCACGAATAATATTTCAAAAGCTGCTCAACCAGTATTTTGCGTGCATAAAAATATGCTAAGATTCGCCGCTTACGGCTTCGTTGCTGATAAATTACTAACATTCAAAGATTATAATCGCCTTCTTTTTCTCTCTAGATATCTAAGCAAGGACTATATATCAATCAGCGACCTAGCATGTATTGCCCCTCTGACCGTTTTTGAGGCATTTTTAGCTGTTAGCCCCTATTTTTCTAACAGTCCTTCAAAAATGGAAAAAGCATACTATGTTGATCCTATATTTTACAATACGTCAATTCTTTCGACAGTAGCCAGCGAATTATCTTCACGGAGGGTGTTCGAATCAATCATATTAGATTACGCCGACTTTCTAGATGAAGCTACACTTAAAGTTTTAAATCTTCTGCTTCAAGGGTTAAACGTAAATCTATACTTAGTCTTC
>Ga0209410_1000211_pt1 | contig 25543 bp, 15 predicted proteins | sample Mar14436cmmetaG_FD_184135 | JGI IMG/M metagenome (GOLD analysis project Ga0209410, IMG submission 184135) | Marine hydrothermal vent microbial communities from Guaymas Basin, Gulf of California to study Microbial Dark Matter (Phase II) - Marker... ... | reverse complement strand
TGCCACGAGTAGCAAAAATACACCATATACCAATGTTATTTTCATCATTGTAGATATTATAATCTGTGTGGATAAAAAGTTTTTGTGTTATTGAGGAAATAAGTAATGACCGAAAGTTTTTTTTTTACCCTATATGTATTACAAGTATGGGGTGAGATTAAGGTGAGGAGGAAGTTGGTTGTTCTGTTTCTGGCGCTATTGATGACATCTACAGCTATAGTGGGCATTTTCAATCACAGAAACGGAACAATCAATATTGCCAGTGCTGCCGAGGGATCGAATGGTGGAGGAAATGGGCTGAACTATAAACCTATCGTTAACTATAGTTATGTATGGAAAAAGACCGCTATCCTTAGTGATATAGTGAACGATCCAAAGTCTAAGCATAAAGGCAGAGCATTCGGAACACCCGGTGAACACATAGCTGCAGATTACATCCAAGATTGGATGAATGAAACACTGGGATCGAAGAATGTTAAGAGAGATGAAATAAAGGAGAAATGGAATAAGTGGCTCCCATGGAGATTATGGATACGCGGTTTCGGAAAGATGAACAAAGTGAGAAAGATCGATAAGCACTGGATCAATATAACAGTTATCGATAAGAAAACCCAGAATGTAGTAGAGCACTGGAATCTGTCCTTTAACGATATCGAACATCTGTGTTTTCCTTTCCTGAAGCATCCTTTGAGATGTAATAAGAGACTGAAATGGTGCCCGGAGAAGAAAAAATTCATCCTGTATTATTATGCAGATGAAAGGAATCTGAATGTAACAGATTGTGCATGGAATTCTTCAAATGGAAAGAAGTGCCTCATTCTTCATGCTCACTGGAAAGACCCTTACGGATGGGGAAATGCGTCTACCATGATAGCTCTTAATTTGCCTAAGGTAAGGGCTTTCATCCTTGTAGATTACGATTTCAACGACACCTTTTTCATGAGTCCACCTTATCCTATGAACTATCCAAAACCCGGATTTTCGATAAATGGCTCAATAGGGAGAAAAATAGAGAACTATTCTACGAATGAAAGTTACGAGGTAAAAGCAAGAATCTACTCCGAATGGCATTACGATTATGTCAAAAGCTATAATGTCATAGGAGAACTTCTTGGAAGAAACTCATCAAAAGTAGATATCATCTGTGCTCACTATGACTGCTGGTGGAATCAAGGAGCAATAGATGAGGCAGCAGAGACAGCGCTTGTTTTGGGAATAGCAAAGTATATGAAGAAACTCGAAGAGGAGAAAGGAATAAAACCAGAGCATACGGTCAAATTCGTAGCGTTTGCTGGAGAGGAATTTGGTTTCAGAGGCTCAAAAGACTACATAGTCAAGTACATCGATAAAGGAAATGAAAAAGTCAGATTTGTCATAAATCCCGGTAACTTCGGTCATATAGATACAAAGGATATCATAGAGGAAGATCTTAATGGCGAGGAGAGAGGTTTCATGTTATGCGCAGGTAAGAGTGGATTTCCACCTTGGGATGGTGAGTGGCTCAGAAAACTCGCTCTGAATGTAGCAGAAAGCGTTGATTATGACAACTATATCAAACGCATTATAAACGAAATCTATGGAGGTAAACCCTGGAAAGCAAATCCTTCAACCAGTATTAAAGGTGAAGATGCTGATGCATTTTACCATACACGTGCTTGTGAGTACGCTGTACAGTTCAGCAGAGAGCCAACATTCAGAGGCTATCACAGAGATGGAGCCAATCATTCCAAGGGAGATGTTCTCAAACCAAATGAGCCATTCACCGGACTCAACAACGATACCTTCACGATAGAGAGTGATATAGTTCTTCTTACTGCCCTGTACCTCTGCTATGAAGATGTTATAAAGGAAAATCTCACCATACTCGATTGCTACAACAAAACATTTGACAGTGGAAACGATGGAAGAGATGATACTGTGATAATTTATTTCAATGTAAGTAGTGTGATACCAACAGGAGCAAAAATCAGAGTGGATCTCTTTTATGCAAATAACTCGAATAATTCGAATGACAGCCTCACTCATACATATACGAGATATTTCCTGATAGGGGAAAATGGAACAGCGCACGGGGGTATAGCTCTATCGCCCCCATCAACGGAATCTCCAGGCCAATATAAGGCAAGATTGAGACTTTACGATGTGAATGGCACGCTCGTGGATGAAGCTTGGACAGAGAGTTTCTTCTTGAATCTCCTCGATGTTCCGATAGCGAATTTCACATACACACCAAGTAATCCAACAGATATTGAAAACATAACCTTCGATGCGGAGAACCATTCGTTCCCATCCGCTTCAGAGAATGGAAGCTATCCGGATATAGTCAATTACACTTGGAATTTTGGAGATGGAAGTTACGAATATGGTGGGATGGTGACCCATAGATATGCGGATGATGGATATTACAATGTTACCCTGACAATTATCGATACAAACGGAAAGAATGCATCGATAACAAAGCAGATTTATGTGAGAAACGTTCCCCCAGAGGTTGATTTCACAATAGAACCCTCCCAGATTGTAACTGTTGGAGAAACCGTTTATTTCAACTCAACTATCCATGAGCCGGATGGTTATATCATAAACTACACATGGGACTTTGGAGATGGAAGCTACAGCTACACCAGAAATGCAACCCATGTTTACACAGAAAGCGGATTCTACAAGGTGAAATTCACAGCGATGGATGATGACAACGATACCGGAACGAAGGCAAAGTGGATATGGGTGTTCGATGGAATCGTTGATGATGACTATCCAAGAGATGATCCAGCAAACAGAAGATGGAAGAGCATACAGAATGCCATAGATCATCTCGAGAACAATTCGATGATTTATGTTTACAATGGAACCTACAACGAAAGCTTGCTCATCAACAAGACAATCAAACTCTATGGAGAGAACAATAAAGGAGTAATTATCAGCAATGATAGTGTGGTCATAGATGTTCTCAGCGATGGTTCTATAGAAATTCACAACTTCACCATCAGAAATGGAATTACAGGAATAAGAGCCGTGAATGGGAGAGGAGGAAACATAATAGAGGATTGCAATCTCTACAGCAATGATGTTGGAATACTCTTTGATTCAACATCATTCAATAATATAATCAGATGCAACATAACTTCCACAAGTCAGGATATAAAATTTGCAAACTCAGATTATAATTACATCAGGAACTGCAGTATAAGGGGAGCGAATAGCGGGATCTATTTGGATGGATCTTCATGGAATAATATCTACTACTGCAGTTTCAGATTCAATGACAATGCCGTTTATCTCTACAATTCAGACAACAATATCATATCATCCTGTTACATGGAGATGAAACGTACAATCTCCTTATGGCCACCAACTCCTATTATAGGAATACAGATGGTTGGCTCGGATTACAATCTGATATCACTCTGTAACATATTCAACGCTACTGACTATGCAATTCAGATGTCATCATCCACGAACAATCATATAATCTGCTGTAACATCTGGGAGAATAATGCAGGAATATATCTGGTTGGCTCCTCTCACAATGTGGTAGAGGAGAGTCACTTCTACAACAACACGATGTCAGCTATAACCATAGACAGGTCATCGAGGAATAACTCGGTTTACTGCAACGATTTCATAATGAATGGATGGGGGATAAGGGGAGAAGCATTGCAGGCTTACGATGACGGAGAGAGCAACATCTGGTACAAGGCGATGGTCGATACTCTATTTGTGACAACAGATGGAGAGGGTAACTACTGGTATGATTACGATGGAAATGATACAAACAACGATGGAGTGGGAGACACTCCATACAACATATCGGGCTCTGCGGGAAGCCAGGACATCTATCCACTCATACATCCATGCGGATGGAAAGAAAACCTGGAGAGGTATTACGATGTAAACTGGGGAGACAGAAAAGATCCATGGGTGAGGTCACCGGTGCCTTACATTGGTATATAGTTCATCACCTTCTTTTTTTTCTTTTACCCCTTTTGTGTAAATCTACTCTGTAGAACCCGGGTGCAGTTTGATTATCTATCCACTCGACAAAGCGATTTTCTCTGAGTAATTTTTAAAAAACAGATGGGGATTTCTCTACTTGTATGAACTACAGCAAGAGCAGGGATGAAGAGTATGTTCTCGATGACGGTGAGAGAATCATGTATATCAGGGGAAAATTTGAGGAGGCTTTGAAGGAAGCGGAAAAGGCATCATCAGAGACGGGCAGAGTCGTAACCATAAGCAAAACCGTTGGATATGTTGAACCATAGCGAAAAGTAAATAATATATAACCGTATCTGCTATCCAGATTTTCATCTGGAGAGTGATCGGAGTGGTGCGAGACCGGACGAAAAAACGAAGGGGCTCAAGAACCCACGGAAGAGGTAAAAAGGCGGGAAGAGGTGCCGGTCTGCGTGGTGGTAGAGGAAATGCGGGTCTTCATAAGCACAAATACACCTACGTCCTCAAGTACATGAGAGATCACTTTGGAAGGAGGGGTTTCAAGAGACCTTTTGACAGGAGAGAGGTTAGAGCGATAAATGTTGGAGACCTTGAGATCCTATTCCCGGGTAAAAAAGAAATAGATTTAAAATCCGAGGGTTTTGACAGGTTGCTCGGCAGGGGTGACGTGAAGACAACTATAAAGGTTATTGTTCCAAAGGCGACCCAGAAGGCCATACAGAAGATCGAAGAGAGAGGAGGAGAAGTCGTTATCGTAAAGTGATCGTATGGCGGGAGAAGAGAAAAGCAAATTGTTCGCATTCAAACCGCTTATAGAGAGATGGCCAGCCATAGCCAGACCAGAGGGTTACATTCCATTCAAGACAAAGTTGTTTTGGACAATATTCTGTCTCATAATCTATTACATCCTGACCCAGATACCCCTCTACGGTATTTCAAAGACGACCATAGACCTCTTTGCGGGATTCAGGGCGGTGATGGCGGGAGCGAGCGGCAGCCTGGCGCATCTTGGCATAGGACCGATAGTGACCGCATCGATCATTCTACAGTTATTCGTTGGAGCCAAAATGATAAAACTCGACCTGACGAAAAGCGAGGACAAGATGATATATCAGGGTTTCCAGAAAATCCTGATCGTTATAATGATCATAGTAGAGGCTATACCCCAGGTATTTGGATATCTTTCTCCCGATCCCGCTTTTGTCAGCATGGTTGGTGGAAGACCCTTGGCGAACGCCATAATAGTACTACAACTCTTCATGGGTGCGTGGATCATCTATCTCATGGATGAGTTGATATCGAAGTGGGGCATAGGGTCTGGAGTGTCCCTTTTCATCGCAGCGGGAGTATCCGAGGCAATTGTTACAGGTCTCATTAACTGGCTACCGGTAAATCCAAATCTTCCTCTGAGTTTGAACAATCCTCCCGCCGGCCTGATACCGGGCGCATATTACATAGCATCTCACTACACCGTTGGTGGTCTGGTCAGCGAGGGGTTTGGAAGGATTCTCGTATTCCATGCAAACTCCATTGTTGCTCTCCTGGGAACCTTGACGATATTTTTCTTCGTGGCATACGCTGAATCAAGCAGAGTGGAGATACCTCTTGCGCACACAATTGCGAGAGGCGCCAGAGGGAGATACCCCATAAGATTGATTTACACATCCAACATTCCCGTCATTCTCATGTCCGCGCTCCTCGCAAACATAAACATGTTTGCCCTGATTTTTTACACTCATCCCGACATTCCTCTCCTCGGAGGAAAATGGTGGCTTGGCACATACCCACCCGGTCATTCCAGACCGACAATGGGTGCGGTGTGGTATCTCTCTCCACTCAATGGCATTACGGGATGGCTTCTCCCAATGTTTGGATACAGCGTTACCGGCGATACCCACGCGCCATGGCAGCACGCTCTGCACTTTATCATATACTTTTCTGTCTATCTCATAGGTGCTATAATCTTCGGCAAATTCTGGATAGAAACCACCGGACTGGGTCCCGCCGATGTGGCGAGACAGATTCAGCACTCAGATATGCACATTCCGGGATTCAGAAGAGACCCCAGGATACTTCGAAAGATTCTTGAGAGATACATTCCTGCTGTAACCATAATTGGTGCCGCAACCGTTGGTGCGCTCGCCGTATTTGCGGATGCCGTCGGAACCGTAGGTAGAACGACGGGTACCGGTGTTCTCCTGATGGTTGGTATACTGATCAGACTTTATGAAGATATAGCGAGAGAGCAGGCCATGGATATGCATCCCGTGTTGAGAAAATTCTTCGGCAGAGGGTGATTTGAGATGGGAGTGATAGTTGTTACTGGCATCCCCGGTGTCGGGAAGACAACGGTAATGCAAAAAGCAGCTGAAGGCATGGATATAAAGTTCGTCACCTTTGGTACCGTGATGATAGAAATAGCAAAGAAACTCGGCTGGGCGAACGATAGAGATGAGATGAGAAAACTACCCCTTGAAAAACAGAGGGAACTCCAGATAAAAACGGCAGAAGAGGTTGCAAAGATGGGAAATGTGATAGTGGATACGCACTGTACCATAAAGACACCACAGGGTTACATGCCGGGTCTCCCGGAGTGGGTCATAACGAAACTGAAACCCAGAACAATAGTCGTGGTGGAGGCGAATCCCGAAGAGATATACAACAGGAGACAGAAGGATAAAACGAGAAAGAGAGACCCGGACAGTATAGAGGAAATAGCGGAGCATCAGCAGATAAATAGAGCGATAGCGATGGCGTATGCAGCTCTGACCGGAGCAACGGTCAAGATCGTACAGAATCATGATAATGCTCTGGATGAGGCCGTAAAACAGGCCGAACCCGTTTTGAAGGGATTGTATGAAGAGTGAAACCCAACAATCTTCATCCCAGATGAGAGATTTCCTGCTGCCATATACACTCGTGCTTTTGATGATGATGCTCATAGCATTACCGAGTGTCAGACTCTCCGTAGCCACAGCCCTCGACTCCGTACTCTATCCTCTTATAGGCTTCGACGCAACTTATCCTCTTCTCACCATATCCATAGCAGGTATCATAGTGGTAATCCTGAGCTCAATATTCACCAACATCTTCATGGACTGGAAGGCGCAGGCGAGGGCGCAGAAAATGGCAGAGTATTTTCAGAAAGAACTAAAGAAAGCCAGAGAAAAAAAGGATACAGAAAAAATCAAAAAACTTATGAAACTGCAACCGAAGATTTTGGAGGTGCAATCCCAATCGACCAGCGGAATAACCAAACAGATGGTTCTCGTTCTCATTTTTATAACTCCAATATTCATCTGGCTCATGTCTTTTTTACAGAGAGTACCCTACTTCTATTTTACCACACCATGGGCGGATGTAGTCTCACTCACTGGGAGGAATTTTGTAATCATCTCAAACTGGTTCCTGTTTTACATAGTTTTCACGACAGTTGTGGGGCAGGTTTTCAGACAGATTCTGAAGTACCTTAAGGTATCTGGAAAGTGGTTGCACACATCTGGATAACTTTCGAAGTCACAAAAAGATAAATATCGCGAAGGGTTCTCGGAATTGAATGCCAATCATAACCATAAGTGGCGCGCCAGGCGCGGGAACAACGACCGTATCCCTGCTCCTCAAGGAGAAACTCAATCTGCCATACATCTATGCGGGGGAGATATTTAGACGGGAGGCTGAAAAAAGGGGGATGTCTCTCTCAGAATTCAGCAAATACTGCGAAAAAAATCCCGAGGTGGATAAAAAACTGGATGAGTATCAGAAGGAGATACTAGAAAAAGGAAACATCATACTCGAGGGACGTCTTGCAGGCTGGATCGCCCATATGAATAACATACCCGCATTCAAAGTCCTTCTCAAAGCAGACATCGATACACGGATAGAGAGGATACTGAAGAGAGAAGGAGGCGATAGGGATAGAAAACTGAAAGAAACCCTTGAGCGGGAAAGAAGCGAAGCCAAAAGATACAGAGAGTTTTATGGCATAGATATCAACGATGAATCTATTTATGATCTGGTTATAGACACAAGCGATAAAACTCCCGAAGAGATAGTTGACATCATTATCGAGAAACTGAAAACCAAAGGGGAAATATGAAAGAAGGAGCCCTTCCATCATGTAAAAAGAGACAGAGGCTCGTCAGAGCCTTTGGAAAAACCAACCCTCTGTATGGGAAGAAACCAGAAGACAGGAGCGTGGAAGAACTTCTGGAGATGGGAATGATCAATCTTGACAAACCCTCCGGCCCCACTTCTCATCAGGTCGTTTCCTGGGTGAGGGAGATACTGAGCGCTAAAAATGTTGGTCATGGTGGAACTCTTGATCCAAGGGTTACAGGTGTATTGCCCGTAGCTGTTAACAGGGGAACAAAATTGCTCAAGGTTTTGCTGACGGCTGGAAAAGAATACGTTGGAATAATGAGACTCCACAGGGAAGTGAGCGAGGATATACTCAGAGCGGTATTTGAGAAATTTGTTGGAGAGATTTATCAGGTGCCACCCGTAAAATCCGCGGTAAAGAGAGCGAGGAGAAAGAGAAGAATATATTATCTTGATATAATTGAAATTGAGGGAAGGGATGTTCTGTTCAGAGTGGGTTGCGAGGCAGGTACTTACATAAGAAGGCTATGCGTGGATATAGGAAAGAAACTTGGTGTCGGCGCACACATGCAGGAACTTAGGAGAACAAGGGTGGGTACACTGAGCGAGGAAGAAAGCGTTACCCTCCACGACCTCAAGGATGCATATGAACTGTGGAGAGAGGATGGCTACGAAGAGGAGATAAGGAGATGTATAAAACCGATAGAAAGAATGCTCGACCATCTTCCAAAGATCGTGGTCAGGGATTCCGCAGTAGATGCCCTCTGTCATGGAGCCAGTCTGACTTTACCCGGGGTTTTGGAAGTCGATTCGGGTATCAAAAAAGGAGATGTGGTCGCTGTTATGACCCTCAAGGGAGAAGCTGTTATGATCGGAAAGGCGAACATGAGCACGGAGGAGATGCTAATTCGTGATACCGGAGTCTGTGTTATACCCGAGAGGGTTGTCATGGAGAGGGGAACATATCCACCCATGTGGAAAAAACGTTAAAACCCGTTATCTATTTCTTACTGTTTCTGCCGAGGTGGCCCAGTCAGGTACGGCGCAGGCCTGGAGAGCCTGTGGGGCGTTGCCCCGCGGGAGTTCGAATCTCCCCCTCGGCGTAAACTTATTAAGACACGGTAGCCTTGTATGGGTGCATGAAGAAATATCTCTTGATTCTCTCTATCATGGGTATCCTGCTTATCAGCGGTTGTACAATCAACAACGCCGGAAAATTTGAGATCCACGAGTGGGGCGTTTTTCTACAGGAATATGGAAACACCACCACGTCTTCTCTAACACGATCTCCGGAGATCGTGTACGTCAAGAAACCGGTCATATACTTCCATGGTGTTGGGGAGAGTGACGTGAGCGTATCCATCAAAAACATAACCATCGAGAAAATGATACCCGCGGGCAACTCGAGCGAGGATGGTTTAACATGGGATGTAAAGGTCGTGGACGATGAGATACTCGTTCCAAATGGAACGAAATACAAGCATCTGTTCTATGAGGGTATCATCAAGATGGACTCACCGGTTATCGCCAACGTGACCTATACCTACGGTACTCCAGATGTCAACATAAGAAATCTGGAGAAGTACACCCTCGCCGATGTTATCTTTGTCTATGCGGATTATGGAATCTATTGGACGGGAGATGACGACCTGATCAAGATCCTTTATTTTGAAAAGATAGAGCCGGAGACAGCAGTCTCTATAGAGGAAGGAAAAGAAATCGACAACAAAACCGCTATAAATATCATTCATGGTAGATGCCTGGCGGCGGGCTTGGACGATGCAGAAATAAATGAACTAATCGAACACTGGAATAAATACTGGTTTTCACCATCGAACTATGGGATCCATACCCGGCTCATCTCTTTTATACCACAGGATGTTTACGATGCCATCTTACCAATAACCGTCTCTCCAGAACCCGGTTCCATCAAAAGAGTGGGTATCCTTACCCTCGTTGATATTCCCGTTGTTAACAGACCACCTCTGGAGAATCTAACTGTGAGCGTGACACTCGACAGATACAATGTATCCGTGAATGAAACCGTGAATATATCGGTCTCCGTGACCAATATCGGCGATCGGCTCATAAACCTGACCTTTCCAACCGCAAAAACAGGAGACTTTTCGATCGTAGATCCAGATGGTACAGAGGTTTACAGATGGTCAGAAGGAAAGTATTTTATCCAAGTGATCACCACACTGACCATAAAACCGAAAGAGACGATAACTCTTCTCACCGATGAATGGAAACCATCGATCGAGGGCACATACACTATCAGGGCATGGCTGGAGACAACTCCTCGTGTATTGTCCGATCCAGCAATGATAAATGTAACGGCGGATTGAGGAAAGTTTATGCATGGATAGATGTATCTAGTATACATGAAGGTGAATGGAAAAGAATACCGCTCCCTCTGGTTCGAAGATGGAAAACTGCTGATGATAGACCAGAGGAAGTTGCCCTTTGAATTTTCCATATTTGAAGCGGGATGTGTTGATGATGTGGCATTTGCCATAAAGGATATGGTTGTAAGAGGAGCGCCCGCAATCGGCTGCGCCGCCGCGTATGGTATCGCTCTCGCGGAGAAAGGAGAAATAGAGACAGCTTTCACCAAACTTGCAAATACCAGACCAACCGCCCATGACCTTTTCCACGCTCTGGAATATATGAGAAGAAAAATTGAGGGAGGGGAGGATCCACTTGATGCCGCAGAAAAGTATGTTGAACAGATCATCGATAAGTGCAGGAAGATAGGTGAATATGGGGAAACTCTCATACAGGATGGTGCGAGAATACTGACTCACTGCAACGCCGGCGCCCTCGCGACAGTCGATTATGGCACGGCACTATCTCCCATGAGGGTGGCAAAGAGGAGGGGAAAGAAAATCTTCGTGTACGTGGACGAAACCCGCCCGAGATTGCAGGGCTCTCTCACGTCATGGGAATTGAAGAACGAGGAGATAGAGCATGTTGTGATACCCGACAATGCTGCCGGTTATTTCATGGAAAAGGGAGAAATTGATATGATCCTAGTTGGTGCGGATAGAATTGCAATGAATGGAGATTTTGCGAACAAGATAGGAACCTATGAAAAGGCGGTTCTCGCTAAGGAAAATAACATTCCATTCTACGTTGCGGCGCCGCTCTCGACATTTGATAGAAACCTTGGTGGAGGGGAGGAGATAGTTATAGAAGAGAGGGGGGAGAACGAAATTAAAAGAATAAGGGGCGTGGATATTTTTCCCGAGTGGGTGAAGGTCAAAAACCCGGCTTTTGATGTGACGCCTGCCAGATATGTTACAGCTTTTATAACGGAGAGAGGTGTAATTAAACCCGATGAAATAAAAGAAAAATTATTCTGATATGTATTCCGATAGCACCTGAGCGATCAGCTGTTCAGCATCCCGATACTCTCCCTCTTTTTTCCCGTTGAGCAGATTGTTGATTGCATTTTCAAGCCATGAAAACCTCGGAAAGATAGAGCTGTAATTGACCTTCAGTACCAGTTCATTGTTGCTCTCGTTATCCTCATATATCTCATTTGAGGAGTCCATCTTTATTATAAGGGAATCAACCCTGACAAAAAGGATCAGGGCTTTAACCATATCTTTCAGATTCGTATCAAAAAGGGTTATGTTAACCCTCACCCTCTCCCCGCTTTTCAGTCCATATATTTCCTTAAAGGCTATGGGGGTAATTTCGTTCTCATTTTTTCTTCTCATGTAGATTTCGATTATAAAATCACCCGCATCCGCAGAGCCAGCATTTTCAATCTCAAAAGACAGTATGTTGTTGGTCTTCTTCAAAATCAAACTGTTGTTATTACAGAGATTAACGCTATTTTCCACGATAAGAATATCGGGGAGACCCTCCCTCACATCTGCAGAATCTTCAGAGAACTTTATCACTGGCTTTCCTTTATATATCTCACCCCATATCATGCCATAATCGTTTCCAAAATCGGAGAATCCATAGTATGGATAGATATCTCCACCGGCCGAATTCACTCTCTTTGGTTCTGTCCATGTCTCCAGGTCGGGGGATTCTGTCACGTAAACATCGTATCCTCTCTCGAAAGAAAGCACAAATTTCTTATCTCTGATACAGAGAGCGGGCATTCTCTCATCATAATCTGAACTTGCAACATCCACCACGCCCGGCGCCCAGCTACCGCCGGAGTCGAGAGTCAGGAAGAATCCTATATCGCCGTTATCTTTCGTTATGCTTTCCAGTATGATTATGGCGTGATCATTCCACGTGTATACATGAGGATTCTTGTAGACCGTCAGATCGGTGTTTTCCACGCTGAAATCCTCCCATCCATCCATAAAATTCTTGTCTGGAAAGTAGAGACATAGTATACCACTGCCTCTGACCTCGTAGCACACGTATGCACCTTCGTCAATAGAAACAGATGTCTTTTCCAGTCCTATATTCTGATAGGGCGTGTCTTCCGAAAAAACCAATTCAAAATTCTTCCCATCGCTGCTGAACAGAATCACGGGTGTATCGCGTGTGACGTGGTTTGACGAGATATTGACCGCGTCTCCGATGCCCGCTATGAGCACCTCATTGTCGCTGTTCATATCCGCGCTCAAGTCATGTAGATTCTCTATTCTATACAGAAAATCCCCCCTTTGAATGTTGGAGAGATCGATATAAGATAGCACCCACTTCGAAGGGTCTCCCACATCTCGAAATTCAAGTATGTAGAATCCCGAGGAAACATCTTGGGAGCAGAATACAGCCATGGCATAACCATCTGATCCAATAGACAGTGAAGGTTTCGATTGATTGGATGAGAGAAAATCACATCCCAGTTCCTTTGAACCCTTCAGCACGAGGATATCTGACCATTTCTTTCCATGATCGAGAGAGTATCTCAGACATACATCCTGATAATTTCCGACGTATCTGCAGATTGCCAGAACCTTCTCGCCATAATTTACCACCTGCGGATGGGTACACCGTGTAAACAAAAAGTAGTCGTCATCGATTTTCATAATATCAATTTGAGCATCACCTTCTATCTTTTCTATACCCTCTATTATAACAAGATCATCCTTTTCGTTCACTGTCTTGTTGACATCCTCTTCCACGGGAGATATCGTCTTATCATCGGAGAAATGTCCCACTCTCAGAAAAGACAAGAGGGAATCCGTCGGTATACAGATTATGGTAACGAGGACTATGCACAGAATAACAGTTATAGCGGAATTTTTTGATAAGTTCATCGGAAAAATCTCTGTCAGGAAGAATTTAAAAGATTTCTTGTTTAAAGCTTACCGTTGCATTCCGGATTGATACAGATTTCTCTACCCTTTATCTTTATCAGCGGTGCACCGCAGCGTTTACAACTTTTTCCGGTTTTTTCTATGTATCCCCTCTGCGGCAGCGGATATGTAACTCTGCAATCCGGAAAACCGGTACATCCGACGAATCTCTTTCCATTGGAAGAAACTCTTATAACCATATCCTTTCCACATTTCGGGCATTTTCCTATGACATTCTGAGACCTTATCGCCATTCTCAAATTCTCCCTTATAGTTTTCTCGTTTTCTCTGAGGGATTTCAAAACGCCATCAAGAAGTTCCCTCGACCTCTTCACAACCTCGACCCATTCTTTCTTCCCTTCCGCTATCTCATCCATGTCTCTTTCCAGTTGTGCGGTCATATCGGGCTTCGATATCTCGTATGGCTTTATCGTTTCTATAACAGCGAAAGCACTCTCCGTTGGTATCATATTATAACCGACAACATACTTTCTGCTGTACAGTTTCTTGATTATATCGTGCCTCGTTGATTTTGTTCCGAGACCGCGTTTTTCCATTTCCGATATCAGACTACCCTGAGTAAACCTCTTTGGTGGTTTGGTTTCCTTCCTTACCAGATTCAAAGATACTATCTTCAGCTCTTCCCCAATACCCAGTCTGGGTAACCTCTTCCAGTGTTCTCTAACGGGATACACTTCTTTCCAGTTCTTCTCTATGTTCTCTTTACCCTCACTCGCAAATTCGAGTCCACCAACTCTTATGGTACACCTTTTACACATCACCAAGGCATCCTTGGTTAAAGTCGCAAAAAATCTCCTGGCTATGAGGTCATAAATCATTCTATGCTCTTTACCCAGCTTGTCCATTGGAGGACAATCAACCGGGTGAATGGGCGGGTGGTCCGTTGACTCCTTCTTACCCCTCGTTGGAATTTTTCTCCGGTTATTTCTGACAAAATCCACCTCTTTGGGATATAGGCGAGAGAGAACGTTCAGCAATTTTCCGGTGGACAGGGATTTTGGATAAACGGTATTGTCGGTTCTTGGATAGGATATCCATCCATTCATGTAGAGATTCTCGGCTATCTCCATCGCCTTCGCTGCGGATATCTTCAGCATTGAAGACGCGGTTGCCAGAAACGAGGTCGTATCAAAAGGCGGCGGAGGAGGTTCTCTTTTTTCATCCTCTGTATAATTCTCCACCACGCCAACCTTCTCATCTTTTATTTCCTCGTACAGCCTTTTTGCAACCCCTTCATCGAAGATGTTGCCACCCGAATACACCGCCTGGAACTTTTCACCATCCTTCTCGAAGGTTATTACAATCTGCCAGAATGGTTTTGGAACAAATTCCCTTATCTCCTTTTCTCTGTCAACGATCATGGCGAGGGTTGGAGATTGAACCCTTCCAATTGACAGGAATTCTTTTCCGTGCTTATTTGCAGAAATGGATATGAATCTCGTCAGCGTAGCACCCCATATGAGATCTATGAACTGCCTTGCTTCCGCAGACCTCGCCAGATTATAATCGATATTCACCAGATTGGAAAAAGCCCTTTCTATCTCCTCCTTGGTCAGAGCGCTGAATCTCGCCCTTTTCACCTTCCCAAGATCTTTGTTGCGCTTTTTCAGAAGTTCTATCGTCTCGACACCTATAAGCTCTCCCTCTCTGTCATAGTCTGTCGCGATTATGATCTCCGGATTCTCCTTAGCAAACTTTTCCAGAAGTTTTTCTATACCCTTTTCCGATACAAATTTTACGGGCTCAGCCCATATCAGTTCCTCCAGGGGAACGGAATTCCACCTGTTTAGTTCTCTGGGAAAATCGAGAGAGATTATATGACCCTTCAGACCAACCACAACCCAGTTCTCTCCATCTCTCTCGAAGGAGTAGTAAGGGATTTTACCGAATTTAAGGGTTTTGAATTTACCTCCAGATAGTATCCATGCTATCCTGTTCGCCGCCGTGCGTTTTTCGCATATCACGAGTTTCATGCTAACTTTTAGTTAAACATCCATATCCCTTATAATTACTTTGTGGATCGTTTCTCTCAATTTGCAAAACTTTTTAAATAATCTCTCCATTATATTAATCATGAATGGGAAAGGCACTCGCTGGATACTGACATTCTTTTTGGTCATCTCCCTCATACTACCTGCAGCCTTTCTGGTAAATTCATTCGCATCTGAGACCTCCACCGAAAGGGAAACAAACGGTTACACTCACACGGTTTTTGCAGAATATTGTAGTCTTTCATACTGTCCTTATTGTCCTCCCGTTTCATCCCAACTTCAACAGATATACAGCTCTCATAATTATCCCTTTATTTACGTCACACTTGTATACGATAAGAATCCTAAAATCCGAGATAGATGCGCAGAACTCGGTGTGCAGGGGTTCCCCACGGTTGTTTTTGATGGGGGATACACTATGGTGAGAGGCGGGCAGAGTAGCGCGGAGCCCTTCATTTCGGCTATTGAACAGTGTGGAAAGAGAAACGACGTTTACGATGTGAGCATAGACATTTTGATGAGGGGCATGGGAAACGACAGGATACAGGTGAATGTCACGATATTCAACAGGGATAGCAGGGCGTATCATGGTACCCTGAGAGCTTACGTTGCTGAAATAGAATCGAGATGGAGGGATGCGAGTCAGAAACCGTATCACTTCGCGGCTCTGGATTTCGTTTACGATCAACCCATCTCTGTCGGTGGCGGAGGCAAACTAAATCTATCAACTATATGGGACGGAAGCGAATACAACATAGATATAGAAAACACGGTGGTCATAGCGGCGGTCTTCGACTCTCACACCGATTATGCGGACAATGTATCGATGGCTGATATCTACTCGGCCTATCCGGATACAATAATTACGAGCGGTCCAGAAGGTATCATAAACGAGACAACCGTTACCTTTACGTGGATAGGAAGAGACAGAGAGGCACCGGTAGAGGAACTCCTTTATTCCTATCGGCTGGAGCCGTTGTATCCGGAATGGTCTGACTGGACCTCAGAAACAACCGTTACTTACACCAATCTGAGCGAGGGATGGTACAAATTTGAGGTGAAAGCGAAGAATCCGGACAACGAGGAAGATCCAAAGCCTGCGACTTCAACATTTGCCGTAAATCTGCATCATCCTCCAGAGGTCAAAATATCAAAGCCCGGCAGGCGCCTTTGCATCAACAACAAAATATACCCAATACCGTTACCCATCGTTATATGGGGATGCGATATAGAGGTCGATGCAACCGATGAGGCGGGGATAGACCACGTGGATTTCTACATAGATGGAGAACTGAAATATCAGGATTCTCGCCCACCCTACCGATACACAACGTGGTACACAACTACGCTCTTCAAACGATACATGATCAAGGTTATAGCCTATGATACCCTTGGAAACGAAAACAGCGATACCGTGAAAGTATGGAAGATACTATAATGATTTTGTCATCCGACATTCTGTGGTCGGGTATATAGAAATCGTTATATATTGCGACAAACATAATAAATCCGGGACTTACAGGGTGAAGAATGATGAAAGGCTGGAAAGCGTCACTCGTTATATTGACATTCATTGCGGTAAGCTGGAGTCCCGCCATAAGTGCGGAAGACCTTGATTATATACCCGACCATGTGGTGGTGAACGTTAAAACGTATCGGGACATGATCAAAATCGACGTAAGGATACCCAACTTCAACTTCCATAGCATTCATCTGTCGGAAGGGGATTTCACCGAGATAGAATTACCTGGAGAAGGTTACACAACCGAGATAGGTAAGGCAAAACTTCCGGCGATTAGGAGGATGGTGGAGATTCCGTATGGCGCCGAACCCGTGATAAAAAATGTGATTATTGACTGGTACCATGTTTTTCTTGCCGAGTCTTCGCTATCGGAAATGATAAAACCGTGTCAACCTTCCTTGAGGAAGGACGTGGACCATACTCCAGAGTTCGTGATAAACACGACTTTCTACAATACAAATTCCTTTGTTCCATCGGATGTTGTGAGAATAGTCCAGACGGGTGAGATAAGGGGTCACAGATACGCCATGATAGAGATTATTCCCATCCAGTACAATCCGGTCCTTGGTGAAGTGAGACTAATGAGGAGCTGTAACATAGAAATAGATTTGCCCGGCGCCGATATAGAAAAAACCGTAAAGATGGAAAAAAGGTACAGTTCACCTTCCTTTGAACCCATACTTAAAAATCTACTTCTAAACTACAACGTGTACTCGGGAGATGATGGAGATAGCGGTAAGGATTCAACCGACGTTGAGGGTTATCTCATCATAGTGTACGATAGCTTCTACGATGAAATTGTACCATTTGCAAACTGGAAAGAGGATCTGGGCTTCGATGTCACCGTAACCAAGACATCGGAAATACCGGGAGGTCCAACAAAGGAGAACATCAAGAGCTATATAGAGAACGCATATTACAACTGGCCCATACCCCCTTCGTACGTTCTGCTCGTTGGAGACGTTTCACAGATACCGACATGGACTGGTAGCGCATGTGGAAGTGCCACCGATCAGTACTATGTGGATGTAGATGATGACCCATTTGCGGATATTCATATAGGGCGTTTCCCGGCGGCGACGGATTCGCAGGTTACCGTCATGGTGGAAAAAACGGAATGTTATGTAGACGCCGATTTTCCGGATGATAACTACGTAAAGAGAGCCGCATTTATGGCCTCCGAGGATAATTATTGGATATCCGAAGGCACACACAACTACGTGATATCAAACTACCTCGAGCCAAACGATTTCTCGAGCGATAAACTCTACTGTCACACCTATGATGCAACTACGCAGGATGTGAGGGACGCCCTTAACGACGGAAGGGGGCTTGCAATATACTCCGGACACGGTAGCGAGACGGCATGGGTCGATGGTCCCTACTTTGACCAGGGAGATGTCAACAGCCTGACGAATAGCCAGATGTATCCTTTTGTGTGCAGTCATGCCTGTCTGACCGGAAAATTCACGGTAGCCGAATGTTTTGGAGAAACATGGCTGAGGGCACCCAGCAAAGGCGGTTTCGCCTTCTGGGGTTCATCAACCTACACATATTGGGATGAGGATGATGTACTAGAAAAGAAGATGTTCAAGGCATGGTGGGAGGACAACATCGAAACTATCGGTGGCATGACGGATATGGCAAAATATTACCTATATCAGTATTATGGGGGAGGCGGACGAAGCCAGTATTATCTGGAGTGTTACAATCTCCTTGGAGATCCATCTGTGAAACTCTGGCGCACCCATCCTCTGAGGGCCGATTTTAATTGGTCACCCGAGTATCCACATCCAAACGAATTTATCTACTTCTTCGATGCATCAACGAACGCAGAGGCATGGTCATGGGACTTCGGTGATGGGACAACGAGCCACGAAAGAAACCCGGTTCACGTTTACGCGAGCGAAGGCATATACGATGTTACACTGACCGTCTATGGCAGTGGAGGCAGAACGGATAGATGCACCAAACGGGTTGCGGTATACGAAAACTGGCCACCAATAGCTATCGCTCATCCGGAGCAATATGCTGGAAATAATCCAACGGTTCACTTCGATGGCAGCGATTCATGGGACCCAGATGGAACCATAGTCTCGTACTTCTGGGATTTCAAGGATGGAAACACTTCAACAGAAGTATCACCCACGCACACGTTTGGCAAGGATGGAATCTACAATGTTACACTAACCGTTATAGATAATGGAGGTAAATCGAGTACCGCGGTATGTGATATCAAGATTGACGTACATACACCTCCCGTGACCACCATTGCAATCGAGGGATTAAGCGGTAATGAGGGATGGTATATATCACCTATCAGAGTGATTTTGAATGCGAGCGATTGGAGTGGCGTTGATTATACTAAGTACAATGTCGATGGAGGAGCGTGGAAGACATACACGGGTCCATTCCCATTCTTCACACCTGGAGAACATGTGATCGGTTACTACTCCGTTGATATCTGGGGCAATGTAGAGCCCGCTCACTACGAAACCGTAAAGATAGATACGGAGAAACCCGAACTTCACGTCGATATATCCGGGGAGCAAATAAACGGGTGGTATACCACAGCAACCATAACATGTAACGCATCGGATAAAATATCGGGATTAAATGCCATCTACTACAAAGTGGAGAAATCTCCCGCTACGGGCGACGAGGGGTGGAACATCTATACAGATCCGATAACCATAACAGAGGAAGGCTCCTATATTTTCAGGGCATATGCCGAAGACATTGCCGGGAATACATTCGGTAAAATGACACCATATCCAATAAATATCGATAATTCACCACCACAGACAACATGCTCCTTCCAGGGTATAGGTTCGGGTGGCAACTACTACAAGAATGTGACGATAGTTTTGGCAGCAGTTGATATGGGTATAGGTGTGAACTCCACACTATACAGATTAGATGATGGAGCTTGGGAGATCTACACAGAACCGATCTTCGTTGATACGCTCGGGAGCCATACCATCAGGTACTACTCCGTAGATAATTTAGGACATCGAGAGAGTATACATTCGTTAAGATTCAATGTTACAAACATAAACTTTGAACTGAAAATCACAAACCCCGAGAATGGCTTATATATATTTGGTAAACGAATATTTGCACTCAAGAAACCCATCATATTCGGAAAGATAACGGTAGAGGCGGAGCTCGAACCTTATGATCCGGATGTACCGCCAGAATACGACAGCGTGATCTTCTACATAGATGGAAAGAAGGTCAAGGAATTCACGTCACCTCCATTCGAGTGGAGCTGGGAGGGAAGTGCATTCGGAAAGCACACGATAACGGTCAGGGCAACCAACGACGGAGATTACGTGGAGAAGTCGATGGATGTGTTGATATTCAAGATACTGTAGAAGCAGAGGGATAACAGAGGACTCCTCCGTACCCTTATAGCTATATTATTGGGAATTCATATATAAATGATATATCACTTTGGGGACGAACTTGCAAAAGATTTTTAAAATATTGACACATATAAAGTTTTATGTGGTGAGATAAATGAGGGGGAACCCTTTAGCGGGTAGAAGAAATCTCACTTTGGCGCTATCGATTTTCCTGGCGTTCATGATGTTCGTCCAGGTAGGTGGAGTAAGGGCACTGGCACAGGGACACGGAAGTATAGATTCCATAACCTATCCGTATACCTTTGTTAGACCAACTTTTGAGACGGTATCGATACTGGGAGAAACCTTCACTAGAATAAGCATGGAAGACTGCAAACTGTACGGTGGAGCGGGAGAACCGCGCTTACCAGTTAAACCTCTTAGAATTTTACTCCCACAGGAGACAACAATAGAGGAGATCATCGTGCAAACCTCAGAACCTAAAATGATAGACATGAGCGATCTTCCACCCATAGAGTTAGGATCAAAGGCTTATCGTTTGGATCAAACTCCACCTTCGACCCTTCCATCCCCGAATTACGACAGGGATAACTGGTATCCCGGGAAGTTGTATGAGCTTCTCGGTGTCCAATACTTCAGAGGTTTTGCCATTCTCCATATCAACCTCAGACCAGTCCAGTATCTGGACTCAGAAAAAACGCTCATGTATTATCCGAGTATCAAACTCACTGTAAAGACAAAACCTGCACCCATGAATCCTCTCTACAGGGGGTTGCCCGAAGACAAAGAAGCCGTAATGTACAAGGTTGACAATAACCTTGATATCGATATCCTGAACACGTACAAAATTAATGATGCCGGAACCCGTGATACAGAAACCAAGGAGAGCGGTGGAGACAAGGCTTATTATGAATATGTGATCATAACAACGGAGAGCTTTGCCAGCTATTCTGGTACGTGGGATCTGAACGATCTGGTCAATTACCGCAGAAGCCAGGGATTAACTGCGGGCATAAAGACGGTGGAGAGTATCTATAGTGAGTATGATGGAGAGGATAATCAGGCGAAGATAAGGAACTACATAAAGGACGCTTATCAGCACGGGACAACTTGGGTTCTACTGGCGGGCGATGTGGAGTTTGTACCCATCAGGATGCTCTACGATATTGATGGAGACGATGGAGAGATGGAATCCGATCTTTACTATCAATGTCTGGATGGGAATTACAATTACGACGGTGACCAGTACTATGGAGAGAAGTACGATGGCGTGAACGGTGGATGGATAGATCTCTATGCCGAGGTGTGGATTGGTAGAGCATCCGTGGATTGTGGTGAACAGATAGAGAACTTTGTGAGAAAAACGATAGGTTATGAGGAGACAGGATGGGAGACGGATCCCCACTTACATATAGTCGATTCCGTTGGTGAGTACCTTTGGGCTGCAGATCAGGGTGGATGGGGATATGGTTATATGGAGTTATGTATAGACAATCATACCGATTATGGCCAAGACACTCATGGTATACCTTCTTACCGATATGAGATACATAGACTCTACGAGTACTATGAGGATTGGGACAAATATGATATAATGAATGAAATTAACAATGGTTTGAATTTCATAAACCATATCGGTCACGCAAACCCAACGTACTGTATGAAACTCACACCCAGCGATATAGCGAGTCTCACCAATGATGACTATGAGAGCTTGTGGTACAGTCAGGGTTGTCACTCCGGAGAGTTTGGTGGGGCAGACGAGTGCATGTCTGAAGCATGGGTACTTTATGAACATGGCGGTTGTCTATCTGTAATGAACACAGGGTATGGTTATGGTGTAGCGGGAAGTTGGGATGGACCATCTAACAGATATGCAAGAGAATTTTATGATGCTCTCTATTACGGTCCAGAGGAAATATCACGTGCAGGAAGGGCAAATCAGGATTCTAAAGAGGATAATATATGGCATGTGAACGAATCATACATGTGTATGTACCATTGTTACTACAGCGTAAATCTTCAGGGAGATCCGTATGTCCAGATAAAAGGTTCCGAGGACTTCGGAGCCGATTTCCACTGGTCACCTGAATTCGCACATCCAAATGAACCGATCTACTTCTTCGATGATTCCATAGGTGCCCAGGGCTGGTCATGGGACTTTGGAGACGGAACAACGAGCCATGACAGAAATCCAGTCCATACATACGCTACTGAAGGTGTATACAATGTGACTTTGACCATTTACGGAGGTGGTGGAAAGACAGATACATGCACCAAACGGGTTGCGGTATACGAAAACTGGCCACCAGTAGCTATCGCTCATCCGGAGCAATATGCTGGAAATAATCCAACGGTTCACTTCGATGGCAGCGATTCATGGGACCCAGATGGAACCATAGTCTCGTACTTCTGGGATTTCAAGGATGGAGAGACATCCACGGAGGTTTCACCAATTCATACATTTGCCGAGGATGGAATATACAATGTAACCCTCACGGTAACAGATAATGGAGGTAAATCGAGTACCGCTGTATGTGATATCAAGATAGATGCACATACACCTCCCGTGACGATACTCGCGGTAGAAGGACTACGTGGTAACGAAGGGTGGTACATATCACCGGTCAGGATAATACTGAGTGCAAGCGATTGGAGTGGCGTTGATTATACTAAGTACAACGTCGATGGAGGAGCGTGGAAGACATACACGGGTCCATTCCCATTCTTCACACCAGGAGAACATGTGATCGGTTACTACTCCGTTGATATATGGGGCAATGTAGAGCCCGCTCACTACGAAACCGTAAAGATAGATACGGAGAAACCCGAACTTCACGTCGATATATCCGGGGAGCAAATAAACGGATGGTACGTCACGGCAACCATAACATGTAACGCATCGGATAAAATATCGGGATTGAAAGCAATTTACTACAGATTAGAAGAAGAGAAATCAACCACAGACGTGGAATGGAACCTATACACAGAGCCGATAACTCTGACAGAGGATGGCTCTTACATCTTCAGAGCGTATGCTGAAGATGTCGCCGGTAACACATTCGGTAAAATGACGCCACATCTCATAAACATCGATAATTCACCACCCCAGACAACATGCTCCTTCGAGGGTATAGGTTCGGGTGGCAACTACTACAAGAATGTGACGATTATCCTTACAGCCACAGATGCGGGTATTGGTGTGAACTCCACATTCTACAGACTCGATGGTGGAGATTGGAAGACATATACGGGACCGATCCTTGTCGATACACTTGGAAGCCATACCATCGAATACTACTCCGTGGACAATCTTGGGCATGAGGAGAGTGTGCATTCACTGAAGTTCAATGTAACGAACATAAACTTTAACTTAGAAATTACGAATCCAAAGAATGGTCTCTACATCTTTGGCAGACAGACGCTTCTCTTCGAGAAGACCATCATAATCGGAGGCATAACCATCAAGGCGGAGCTCGAACCCTATGATCCGGATGTACCGCCAGAATACGACAGCGTGATCTTCTACATAGATGGAAAGAAGGTCAAGGAATTCACATCGCCTCCATTCGAGTGGAGCTGGGAGGGAAGTGCATTCGGAAAGCACACGATAACGGTCAGGGCAACCAACGACGGAGATTACGTGGAGAAGTCGATGGATGTGTTGATATTCAAGATACTGTAGAGATTGGTGATAAGCGGTGACGCCAAGAAAAACAGTAGCCCTCATCACCTCCTTTTTTATCATATTTGCATCACCTTTCGTGAACTCGCATCACTTCAGTGACATTGCCATAGCTCACAATAATGATGGTAAAGACAAGGGGAATTCTTACCAATATCACACAAGCTACGAATCGCTTGTTGCCGATATGCAGAACCTCAACAACAACTATCCCGATATTTTCGAGCTTTATACCGCCCAGGATGCTTTTGGACTACCTGATGTCACATCGGGCTTAGAGAGATACAAAACATGGATTATAAGGATAACAAACGAGAGTACAGGCTTCAACAAACCCGAAGTTCTTTTTATAGGAGGTCATCACGGGGACGAGCCCGTTAGTGTGGAGGCAGCTTATTATCTTGCAGAATGGTTAGCTGAACATTACGATGACGACCCATTTGTTCATTATCTGGTTGATCACAGAGAGATTTATATAATGCCGGTGGTCAATCCGTATGGATGGGTGCACAATCAAAGAGAAGATGAACATGGTTATGATATGAACCGCGATTATCCATATGATTTCGATTATAGCGGGGGTAGCAGTGGGAGTTCACAGATTTTTTCAACGATTGGTGCAAGAGCGGTTCACGAATTAACAAAGAGACATCTTTTCATCAATACCATCAGCTGGCATGCTGGCATAGAGATGATAGTCTACGCTTGGGGCTGTTATGCCCATACCGGTAATACGGAATGTCCGGATGATAGAGCATTCTACAATCAGGCAAAAAATATGAGCGAGTATGCCGGTCCCTTCCATGGCTATTATGTGTATGGACGAGCAAATGACATACTTTATGCATGTTATGGGGCTTATGAAGATTATGCCTATGCCATGAGTTGGGATACACCTAATGCAGACCCCTCGTGGCCGACGGAGGGCTGCCGTTCTCTTACATACTGTGTGGAGATATCGAATATGAAACAACCTCCGGAAGACATGCTTGGGGGACGAGCCGGTGTATATTCTCCAGGTGGACCGGAGGATGGTTACATCCCCAAAAACATACGGATGGCTCTACTCCTCACAGATATCGCCGAACCATACATCAAAATTATAGATGCTCCACGTTTTGCAGCAACCGGTCAGCCCATATCCATAAAATGGGAAGTCTGGGGTGCACTTTCGACCACCGAAACGAATATACAGTGGGGGACTGACCCAGATCCCATACATAACTACGAGTGGACCACACCCATTCAGAGTGGTGGTACAGCCTGGCAGAACGTGAATTACACACAGGAAATCATCATGCCCACAACCCCCGGAGTGTATTATTTTGTTGTGAGAGCAAAGGTTGATCAGGATACCTTACAGCAGAACAACCCCGACCCCAATGTTAAGCCGCAGTCTTTCTGGGTAAATATGAGAACGAACGATTCTTGGTCTGTGTCAAACAACGGTAATACTCTCCAAGGTCACACAAACTGGTACTCCGAGATTTTCACTATTGCGGTCGGCGAAGATCATAATCCACCAACCACAAGGATCGAGATCAACGGTCCCCGCGGAAACGATGACTGGTACATAGGCCTCACCGTGGTAGAGCTCCATGCAAGCGATGATCTTTCCGGAGTGA
>Ga0209410_1000208_pt1 | contig 25691 bp, 23 predicted proteins | sample Mar14436cmmetaG_FD_184135 | JGI IMG/M metagenome (GOLD analysis project Ga0209410, IMG submission 184135) | Marine hydrothermal vent microbial communities from Guaymas Basin, Gulf of California to study Microbial Dark Matter (Phase II) - Marker... ... | reverse complement strand
CCTTCTAATGTTGTAGTCTGCAACAGTGATGTTGTTATAGACGCGATGGTAGAAGTCGAGATTGTGGTGGAGGAGGTGGTAGAGGTTGTCAGAACTGTGCTCGTGGTTGTTGTTGAGGTTGAGGATGTAGATGTAGAAATTGATTTTTCATTAACAAATATGTCAAAATACTCTTGTGATGGGCTATAATCCCTAACACTTACTCTTCCCCTATACATCCCTTTTCTGTTAATCTCCAAAACAACTGTTCCATTATCATCGGTCTTACCAGAAAATATGGGGCTTGATGAGCCCGGCCTACCAGAGAATACCTCAATCTCTGCACCTGAAATTCCCTCAAGGGTTTTTTTGTCCAATATTCTAATTTCTATCCTATCATTCTCATATATCTTCTCAGGGAATATTGTAATTGTGAATTCCCTTGGTTCTCTCTTTCTTCTGGTTGGACAGACATCATCAAATGAAAGTTCCTCTGGCTTGGTTCCAAAACCACCATAGGCAAAGCCCAGCATATCCATATCCTCGGCACAGTAATGCATATCACAACCACCAGGAGTATCAAATCCTACTGGAGAATATCTCCAAGAATCTCTATAGATCTTCTTAATATAGAAGTTCCAATATTTTGGATATTCACACCAACAACTCGATGCTGGACATCCAGTATCCTCTATCTTACAAAGTGCATGACCTAAACCCTCCCAATATGCCCACTCAAGTTTAAGTCCAGTTCTCTGCATTATCTCATAACCATTTGTTCCCTCTGGCAATATCAAACATTTCTTAAAGACTGTTCCATTTGGAAACTCCACGACAACACCTACTCTAATGGCATCTATTGGTATGCTCAATAATATCAAACCCATACACAAGACAAATGGATATTTTTTCATTTTTCATGTTGGATAATTTATCCAACCTTTTATTATATTGCGTTGGATCTTTATAAATTATCCAAAAAATCATGTGTATGTAAAAACGCGCCTCATAAATCTCGAAACTGAGAAGCGTTTTGCCCTCATAGATAATCTAATGAGGGATGGGGCAAACAAAAATGCGAATATGCAATTACTCAAATGCAGAAATGTGAATGGAATCTGCAATGTGTAAACCAAAGGCAGGGGTTGCATTGTCTGGAACGCCCAGAATGTTGCGGTTATTATGTCATACAGCAAGGTCATAAAAAATGCGAGCAATGTTAACTCAAATCTACTCCAATTTCTCTTCAGAATTCCAAAGATTCCGCAGAGGATTCCTATCAAACCATAGGTTAGCGAGGTGTATGTGCTCCATATTCCCAAGCCAAGATAAAGGTCTGAGAATATCATCGACCCGAAGCCGAGTAAGAAACCGGAAACCGGACCAAGAACTAATGCTGTGGTTATCGTGAACAGCATTATCGGCTCAATATTTGGAAACGGCGCCATAATAACCCTTAAAAGGGCAACAACCACTAATATTCCAAAAACTGCTGAGAAATTTATATTTAACCCCAATTTATCCATATAAATTTACTTAGTTGGGCGCATATAAAAATTAAATGATTAAAATTTGATCCTATCGATCTTGTAATAGGTTATATCCCCCTCCTCATCCACAACCGCATAAACCATATGCTTATTAACATTCCTCGCAAGCCTGACCGCCCTCGCAAGTTCTGGGAATGAGCATTCATATTCCTCTGGAACGACATGAACGAGATACTTTGAATGCTCCTTTATTACTGCTCCCCTCTCATAAACCCTGAAATCTGAACCAAACTTAAATCCAGTTCTAACAAGTAATCCCCTATCTCTCAGGTCCCTATAGACTATATACTTCGCATAAAAATTACCTTCAATCTCATTTCCAATCTCTATCAGGTCCTCATACCTCAGTGTTTTTTTTCCATCACTCACCCTCATCTTTCCCTTCTCAACAAGGTATAGTGCTTCGATTAATGACAATTCCTGCCTTCTGCCGTCCTTCTCTCCGAATCCCCTCTCTCTGAGAAATGACTTCAGATTGTTCTCAATTACCAAAACCCTTGTTCCCGATAGAATTCCAATTCCAATCATGGATATAATTATTATAAATTTTAAAAAATTATAAAGATGATATGCCTGGGAATTGAGGGAACTGCGCATACGCTTGGTATTGGAATTATAAAATCGGGAAGGATATTGGCGGATATAAGGAGAACCTATAAGCCAAAAAATGGAATACACCCAAGAGAAGCGGCGCAATTCATTTCCAAAAATATGAAAGATGCGTTATACTCTGCATTATCATCCGCCGATCTAAAATTCGATGATATAGATTTGATAGCGTTTTCCCAAGGTCCGGGATTGGGACCCTGTCTAAGAACAATTGCCACCGCATCAAGGGTCTTATCGCTTCATTATAAAATTCCGATCATTGGTGTTAATCATTGTGTTGCACATATAGAGATCGGAAGGATTCTATGCAAAATGAGGAATCCGCTGGCACTTTATGTCTCCGGTGGAAATACTCAGATTCTAATGCTGAAGGATGGTAGGTACAGGATATTTGGGGAGACATTAGACATTGGAATCGGGAATATGCTCGATAAATTTGGAAGGGCGGTGAGACTTGGACATCCGGCTGGACCTATTATCGAGAATCTTGCAAAGAATGGTAAGAATTTTATTGAATTGCCATATGTTGTGAAGGGAACCGACCTCTCATTCTCTGGAATCCTAACATCGGCAATTAATAAATTCAAATCAAAGAAATACAGATTAGAGGATATATGCTTCTCATTACAAGAGACCGCATTTGCAATGCTCACTGAAGTTACAGAGAGGGCATTGGCACACTTGAAGGCAAGAGAGTTATTATTGACTGGGGGGGTTGGGAATAATAAAAGACTGCAGGAAATGTTAAGAGAAATGGCTAAGGAACACGACGCAAGATTTGATGTTCCGGAGGGGTATTGCAGTGACAATGGTGTTATGATTGCATTCTTGGGGGAATTGATGTACAAATCTGGAATCAGGCATAAATTGGAAGACACAATTGTCAAGCAGAAATTCAGAACAGATAGTGTGGAGGTAATTTGGTAATTCCTCTTCGTATATTTAAGTGAAATTTACTAAAGTTTATATATTGAAATGGGTCGGTCTATTTTTGAAATTCAAAAATCCAAAAGGGATGTCGCTAAAGGGAAGAAGAGAAGGGAAGAGAAAAAGATTAGTGTAGATGAGATGAAATCGTGGGATGACTTCGAGACAACGGATCAAATAGAGGTACCAAAGAGGCTAATAGACCAAGTTATAGGGCAAGACAGGGCAGTTGATATAATAAAAAAGGCTGCAAAGCAGAGAAGGAATGTTCTCTTAATAGGCGAACCGGGAACTGGAAAGTCCATGCTCGCAATGGCTATGGCGGAATTATTGCCCGCCGAATCCTTGGTTGATATTCTTGTCTATCCAAATCTGGAGGATGAGAATAATCCAAAGATAAGGGTTGTGCCGGCAGGTGAGGGGATGAAGATCGTTAAGAAGGAGCGTGAGAAACTTGGTGAGGCACCGGAAAGAAAGGGAAATCAACTGTTGCTCCCATTCATGATAATTACAACCGCATTAATTCTCCATATTGCGGGACTTATAGATGGAATTGTAACCGCAACACTGATGGGTTTTGGAATTCTGTTATTCTTTCTCTTCGGTCTGAATTTAAGACTGATGATGATGGGAACTCAGAGGAGTAATGTTCCAAAATTAATTGTTGATAATTCATCGAGAAAAAGGGCTCCATTCTATGATGGAACCGGGGCGCACGCTGGGGCACTCCTGGGGGATGTGAAACATGACCCATTGCAGAGTGGTGGTTTGGGGACGCCGCCACATCTAAGAGTCGTTCCCGGCCTGATTCATAAGGCAAATAAGGGGGTTCTATTTATTGATGAGATTGCAACCCTTGGCAAATCGCAGCAGGATTTATTGACCGCATTACAGGAGAAGAAATTGCCAATAACTGGGAGGTCTGAGATGAGTTCTGGGGCAATGGTAATGACCGACCCGGTACCCTGTGATTTTATCTTGGTTGCCTCTGGAAACATCGATGTAATTCAACACATGCATCCCGCTTTGAGGTCAAGAATAAGGGGTTATGGTTATGAGGTTTATATGAATGACATAATTGATGACTCCGAAGAAATAAGAAAGAAACTGGTTCAGTTTGTTGCTCAAGAGGTTGAAAAGGATGGTAAGATTCCCCACTTCACAAGGGATGCGGTTGGGGAGATAATAAGGGAAGCAAAGAGAAAGGCGGGCATGAAGAATAAAATTACCCTAAGATTTAGAGAACTCGGAGGATTGGTGAGGGCTGCTGGCGACATCGCAAAGGAAAGGGGGCACAAGTATGTTACCGCCGAGGATGTCTTAGAGGGAAAGAAGACATCAAGAACCCTCGAGAGACAGATCAGCGATATCTACTTAGAAAGGAAGAGGGAGTATAATGTCCTCGTAACGAAAGGGGGTAGGATAGGTAGAGTGAATGGTCTCGCGGTTCTTGGTGAGGGTGGAATTGTACTTCCAATAGAGGCAGAGGTTGCTCCCGGAGGGAAAAAGTCCGAGATTATTGCGACTGGTAAACTCGGGGAGATTGCAAAGGAAGCGATACAGAATGTCTCGGCAGTGATAATGAAGGTCTTTGGAGAGGATATAAAGGAAAAATATGACATATTTGTACAATTTCTACAAACATATGAGGGTGTTGAAGGCGATTCGGCGAGTGTTTCGGTCGCGGTCGCAATAATATCTGCACTCAAGAATATAAAGGTTGATCAATCGGTTGCAATGACGGGCTCACTAACCGTCAGGGGGGAGGTTCTCCCGGTTGGAGGAATCATACAGAAGATCGAGGCAGCCGCAGATGCGAGATTAAAGAAGATTATCATACCAAAGAGTAATGAGAAGGATGTCCTGTTAGAGAAGAAATATGAAGATAAGATTGAAATAGTCGCCGCTGAGACCCTGGTTGATGTTCTCAAGAATTCATTAATGGGTGGGGATGAAATAATAAGGGAATTTGAAAAATTGGTTGAGTCATCTTTTTAATCAATAAACCAAAATATTTTTAAGATGGATCTTGAAGACTTGCCGGGTGTTGGAAAATCGATTGCCGAAAAATTAAGGGAAGCGGGTCTTCACAGCTTAGAATCGATCGCTGCGGCATCGATTTCCGAACTAAAAGAGGTTGGAATTGGTGAGAGTTCTGCAATAAAGATTATAAATGCCGCGAGAAAAAGGCTCAATATGGGCTTTGAAACAGGTCTCGAGGTCATGAAGAAGAGGGAAAAGATCGGTAAATTAACAACTGGTAGTAAGGAATTCGACAGATTGCTCGGGGGTGGAATTGAAACCCAGGCGATTACCGAATTCTTTGGGAAATTTGGCTCTGGAAAAACACAATTAGGTCATCAATTATCTGTAAATGTTCAATTGCCAAGGGAAAGGGGTGGCTTGGAGGGAAATGCGGTATATATCGACACGGAGAATACATTCAGACCCGAGAGAATTCAACAAATGGCCAAGTATCTCGAGTTGGATCCGGAAGAGACACTGAAGAATATATATGTCGCAAGGGCATATAACTCGGACCATCAGATGCTACTCGCCGAGAAGGCATCAGAGATTGCAAAGGAGTATAATATAAAATTGGTTGTTGTGGATTCATTAACCGCTCACTTTAGGGCAGAATACACCGGAAGAAGCGCGCTCGCTGAGAGACAACAAAAGTTAAATAGATTGTTACATATACTCCAGAGAAAGATAGCAGACCTGCATAATATTGCCGTTGTTGTAACAAATCAGGTGATGGCACGACCTGATGTGCTCTTTGGAGACCCGACCGCTCCCATAGGTGGTCATATCGTTGGTCATACCGCCACATTTAGGGTTTATCTCAGGAAGGGAAAGGGTGACAAGAGGATCGCGCGCCTTATAGACTCCCCAAACCTGCCCGAAGCCGAATGTATATTTGAGGTGACGGTAGATGGAATCCGTGATGTAGAATGAGAAACATAGTTGTTGAATTCCCAAGGATAACGCCAATTGAAAAACAGAAAATTGAACTCGTTGAGAGAAAAGGCTTGGGACATCCGGATTCCCTATGTGATGGAATCGCAGAATCCGTTTCCAGGGCATTATGCAGGGAATATCTGCACAGATATGGCAGAGTCCTGCATCACAACACGGACCAGGTAGAGCTTGTGGGAGGTGCCGCAAAGCCAGAGTATGGCGGTGGTGAGATGATACGTCCGGTATACATTCTTCTTGGAGGAAGAGCGACAAAGAGGGTTGGAAATGAAAGGATACCAATTGCGGAGATTGCAATTGAATCTGCAAGAGAGTATCTAAAAAATACATTGAAGAATATTGAAATTGATAAATTTGCTGAGATTGATCAGAGAATTGGCATGGGTTCTGCAGATTTACAGCATATATTTGAAAAGAATGGAATTCCAAAATCAAATGATACATCATTTGGTGTTGGTTATGCCCCGCTCTCAGACTTGGAGAGAATTGTGCTTGAAACAGAGATCTATATCAATAGGAAACTCGGTATGAGAGAGGTCGGTGAGGATGTGAAGGTAATGGGATTCAGAAATGGAGACAGGATAAATTTAACAATTGCCGCCGCGATGGTCTCAAGATACATAAAAAGCCTTGACCACTACATATCAGTAATTGAAAAATTGCACTCAAAACTGGAGAGATTTGTATCAAGAATGACGGAGAGGGATGTCGATATTTACATAAATACTGCTGATGATTATGAAGATGGCAGCGTATATTTAACATTCACCGGCACGAGTGCAGAACAAGGAGATGACGGCTCCGTTGGTAGGGGCAACAGGGTCAACGGCTTGATAACTCCGTGCAGACCCGTCTCCCTTGAAGCGGCATCGGGAAAAAACCCGGTTAATCATGTGGGAAAGATTTATAATCTACTCTCAAGGGAAATTGCCGAAGAGATCGCAGGGGAGGGAGCGGAAGAGGTTCATGTAAGACTGATGAGTCAGATAGGTAAGCCAATCGACGAACCGATGATCGCGTCAATAAATATTGTTGGGGATAAAAAATTAAAGAGAAGGGCGATCGAGATAGCAGATTATTGGCTCGAGAACATAACAACAATAACAGAAATGTGTATCGAGGGCAGGATAAGGACATTCTAAGTAAATGAGGAATTGCAGACTCTCTATTTTATGTAATTTTATGTTGTTTTTTTATATCTTATATTTTAATAATTATAAACCTAAAATTCTAATTAAAATTCTTAAAATTGCCACGATGACAACGATAAGGAATTTAATTGGAGTACTCTCACTTCTTTATGTTATAAATATTGTATCTGCACAGATAAATCCCTATATGACCTTAGAGTGGAGATATCTCGCAAGAGAAGCGATAAATGACATCCATATAAGTGACCTCAATGGTGATGGAAAAAGGGAAATAATTGCGGCATCCTATGACAACCACATCCACCTGATAAGCCATAATGGATCAAAGATTTGGAAATACAACGCAAAATGTGCAGTCTTCTCTGTATATGCTGGGGATATCGATAATGATGGAGGTGATGAAATTCTGGCGGGTTCGTGCAGACCCGTCCATATTTTTGATTACAACATGAATTTAAAATCAAAATTCGTTACAAAGGATGATGTTAAGAAGATTATTACTGCAGATTTCGACCTTGACGATAAACTAGATATAATTGCGGTTTCTGGTTCAATGAGGGATCACACAATTTATATCTTCAATGATAATTTCGATATCCTATGGCAGAAATCATTCAGGGGGGACTTTCCATGGGGGATTGCAATCTCCGACTTAGATGGCGATGGGAAAAAAGAGGTCATTGTTGGTTCATCGTATCTGATGGTATATGATAACGAAAGAAGATTGAGGTGGAAATTCGACACCAACACAATTTATGACTTGATTGTAGATGATATTGATATGGATGGTGGGAAGGAGATAATTGTTGGGACGCATCCAACATTATATGTAATTACAAATGATGGAAATTTGAAGTGGAAATTCAATACATTTGGAACGATAAAGAGCGTACACATCTCAGATTTAGAGGGCGATGGCGAGAAGGAGATAATTGTTGGCTCAGACAAACTCTATCTTCTCGATTCGAAGGGGAATCTGATATGGGATTTTGATACAAATTCGTCGGTAAATAAGGTAACCTCCGGGGACCTGGACTGGGATAGCATAGAGGAGATAGTCTCTGGCTCAAAGAAGATCCATGTCATTGATAAGAGCAAAGAGGTGGAATTCGAATACTCGCCATACAGGGAGGTTTCAGATATAGAAATCTCTGACTTAGATGATGATGGAAAAAATGAATTGATATCTGCGGGTAAAGACTTTACAGTATATTGCTTCAAAGCGAGGGAAATCTATATAAACCAAAAGAGATTCTACGAATTCTATGAAAGAGGTAAGAATTTATTCGATAAGGGCGATTATGAAAATGCAAGAATAGAACTTGAGAAGGCGATAAACATAACAAAGCTTCCAAATACGGGAATTTCTCCAGATGATATAAATGACTGCCATTCGATGCTAAATAAGATAAATTCGATTATAAGCACGAGCACATCTACACTTCAAACCACACTATCGACAACACCGACAACATCTTCCCTGCTGACAACCACCACACTCGAGGAAACTCGCGGATTTCCGGTGATCTATGGAGTTATATTTGGAGTTATGATTATAATTGTTGCAGCAATTTTAATGAAGAAGAGATAGAATTCATTCCTCCTCATGAGTAATCATACTCCTAAGTTTATACATATCCTCTTCCAGCCCTTCAGTAATTTCTTTACCGCCCCTCCTCATTCTAAGGATCAATGCTGCGATAATCATAACAACGGACACCACAATTAGAATCATGGCATAGAATATATCCCTTGACTCCTCACTCATTACAGTAGTTGTTTCTACGCTTGAGGTCGTTTCTTTAATTGTTGTTAATGCTACCACAGTCGTGGTGGTGGTTGGGGTTGGGATTGTGGTTATGGTTATAGTCGAGGTTGTAGTGGTAATGCATGGCTCGCAAGGACCTCCACAGTCAACTCCCTCCTCTCCCTGATTCTGAATCCCATCAAAGCAGGAGGGGCACGGCCGGCAAGGTCCACCGCAGTCAATTCCCTCCTCACAACTTCCATGATGACAATTCTGAATCCCATCAAAGCAACTCGGTTTTGGCTTTGAAACATATGATGAACCGCCGCCACCCCCAGAACTTATATAGCCACTAAATTTTCTATTTTCACATCCACTTCTAGAGATCTTGCAATCAGATGTGCAACTTAATGAGCCATAATCGTAGCCGAAACTAACGCATGTCTTTCCTCCGAAGTCATTGCCATCGCACTCCTCGCCATCATTCTTAACTCCATCTCCGCAGAACCCCTCTTGCTTTATCGCAAAGCCAGAAAATCTATGCACATTTATGATAAACAAATCATTATCGAAGTCTTGGGTTATGTTTTCGGTTATGTTTGTCCAATTTCCATCGCAACCTCGGGATGAAAAGTTCCATTCCGGGCATATATAGACATCTAAATGACTCTCGGATGTGAAATCGGTTCCATTATAACTTAAGTTGAGGGTTGCATTACTCATACTATAATTTGATGATATCGCATATACCACCAAATACTCTGTTGTATTTAGCCTATCGAACCTTACGGTTTTGTTATTATCTTCTGAAACATTAACATCATTGAACGAAGCCACGAGTGAATTATTGAATACGGAGAATTTCAAATTATATCTATACCTCGGTATGATCAAACTCAAATTACCAACCGATCGATTCGATGCAATTAAACTCCCATCAAAATAAATTTCTATGGTTATATTCAACGGGGTATCATTATAACCAGTCGCAGATAGATTGAATTGCATCCCCACTTCTGAGATAAAATAATATTCCCCATATGCCATGTTTCCGGCAGAGTCGTTTGCAAAGAATGTTATATTATATCTCCCAGTCTGATTAACCGTGAAGTTCTGCGGTGGGGAAATTCTCTCCGAACTTCCACTTGGCAATGTTATATCTGCCCATACTCTATCTAGATGTAAATCGGTGGCATTGACCACTATGGAAACATTGGTGCCATTTACTGCGACCACCGGTGTTATGGAATAGAATGTCATGTTCGGCGGTATCGTATCTATACATACGGAGAGATTCTCTGAGTAAAATGCACAATTTGATGAATTATCACACGCCATACAATTCCATATAAATGTCTTATCACTCAGATTTGTTCTTTCAAATATCGTAAAGTTTGAGACTCCAGAAACATCTCTACATTCACTCAAATTCCACACGCCAGAATAATTCCAAAACAAACAGATAGAAGATAATTGAACATTATCCGTCGCACTGCAGGAGAGATTTACATCTCCATTTGAGAATGAATTGTTCTCTGGCGAGATCAAGGTTACGGTGGGAGGGGTAGCATTAATTACAATATTCCTAATCTCGGTTGAGTTTGAATTTCCGGCGGAGTCATTTATCCAGACATAGTATGAGTAGACTCCATTAGACCTTGTTATTTTAATTTCCGTATAATTTCCAGAATAGTTATAAATTTCTATGCTATTATTCAAATTCAATACAAGTTTATCTGGATTCTTCTCTATATGGCTTATATTTATCACAAATGAATTTGAATCCATCACAGAATTATTCCCCGGGGTTGGGAATGTAAAATTCACAATTGGTGAGGTAAAATCGACACCAAAGGTTAGTGTCTCTGAAAATTTAGATGCGAGATTATCATCACACCTAACCCTCCAGTAATAAATTGTCTCATTCAATCCAGTCCAGTTGTATGTGTGGGATACATTATTGGAGCAGTTTCCACGATATAAAAGAGTCTCGGCACTGCTATTATCGCCATATACATAACAACTCATATTCTCTCCATCCGGATCAAAACATGTCCAATTTAGAATTGAGTAATTCTTGTTTGTAAATGAAAAATTTCTTGGAGAATTCAAAACAACAATTGGTGTGGTATTCAAACTAAGAATCGCACTATAAACATCAATTCTGGAGAAGTACATCCCTGTTCCTGAATCATAAATCCTTTTTCCAGTCTCATTCAATAATTTCTCAATCTCCCGAGGTGTCTTTTCCCGATTAGTGAGCCTTAGATACTGCCTTATCAATGCAATGGCGCCAGCAACATGGGGGGTCGCCATTGATGTTCCACTCCATGCCCCATAACCCCCGGGGATGGTGGAATTTATTGAAACGCCCGGGGCCAATAACATCTCTGGAAAACCAGAACCGCGATTAGTGAATGATGCCATTACATCTGATTTGTCTGTCGCTCCCACGGGAGTTGCATTCTCTATACACGCCGGGGCAGAGATTCCAGATGTATTATAATCATTTCCCGAGGCGACAACCACTGAAATATTATGGGCTACTGCAGTATTTATTGCTGTTGAAAATGCACTCTCATCACTATCGCAATATGATGAATACAATCCACCTCCCAAACTCATAGATATGACCGAAACATTATAAATTTCTGATATATTCACGCAGAAATCTATTCCCGCAATAATATTTGAATCGGTAGTAAAACCGCTTGCCGGGAAAACCTTTACCGCAACTATCTTCGCATCTGGAGCCACTCCCTTCACAGAACCATTCGCGGCAGCAATTCCCGCACAATGCGTGCCGTGACCGTGATCATCCATGGGGTCTGGGTCGCCGTTATAGATATCCCAGCCATATACAACCTTTCTACAATCACTCCAGTTTGCAGTTATATTGACGCTACCATTTATGACCTTGTCTATATAAAATCCATAACCATCAACATAGGGGTCACTCTCTAATATTATATACATAGTGTCCCCTCCACCAGAGGGCGTCCACAAATCCTCATGATTTCCAGAGTATATTGCAATTATTGTCCCATTCTCATCATAGACCTTGACAAAATCGTAATTGCTCTCGGTACTTATATTCTTAAAGTGTATTGCAATCTCATTTCCAGTAAGATTCGCATCCGACAGATTTATCTTGTATTCAAGAACCGTGTTATTTGGATATGGATGGGGGGTTTCAACTGGTGTTGTAAGATTACCTACCGAACCATGATACACTACATTCCCTATATTACAACCACCCAAATCCGGATGAGTATAATCCACGCCAGTATCAATAATACAGATGGTTTCTCCCCTGCCAGTAAGGTTTATACCATTAATCTGCAAACTCCAAACATTTGTTGCATTTATTAATGGAACACTATCCTGCAAAAATAGATATCTTTCCCTATCTGCATAAACTCCCTTAACTAATGGATTATTTAGGAGTTTCTCCATACCTTTCCTCGTTACAACTCCAGAAAATCCATTTATTGCAGAATATCTATACCTCAATTCAAATTCATCTGCATTTAAATTCTTTAACACATTGTCTTGAATTTTTGATATTGGCAATTTACGATCCTTTATGGCGGTATTCATCCCCAGGTTATCCCTCAAAATAACAATCACTGGAATTTTCTCACTATCATTAGAATTCTTTTTTAAATTCATTATATGAGTATCACCGAGATCATAAGCAATAGATGAATTAATCGCAATGATAGAAGAGACAGATAGAATTATTAAAAATATTCCAAATTTCTTGCGTATTAAAGCCAAGTACCACATATAAAGTATTATCGGCATATAATATATATACTTTTCTCTGGGTGGGCGTGTCCAATAAATCACCAAGGCTTTCCTTTACCGTATCAAGACATATGATAACTCAAGAATGTTGAAATCTGTTGTGATCAACTTTATGTCTCTATACCTTCTGTAGTTCTCATTTCCTTTAAGAATCTCGATAATGGCGTATGTATCTGCAAATAATCTATCCATGTATCTCCCTCAACTCATCTTTAATCTTTTGTGTATTTATCTTCCAATTCTCAAGAATTCCAAAAATATTCTTTTTTATTTCTATTCTTACCCTCTCTTTCTCATTGATTTTAATCTTGCTCAAAGGTTTAAAAACTCCTTTTTCATATACTGCCTCAATTATCTTAGCCACGTCTACACCTCCACAAATGAGCCTGAAAATTTAAGATATAAAATATTAAGGTTTTGAGTCTTAAATTTGGCCCCCTACTTCTTGAATGTATACCAAACCAATATTAGCAAAATTACAATTCCCCCAAGTGTTGCACCATATGTAGAAATTTCAATGAAGTGACCTGTAACACTCGGTCTATCAAATGTCGTTGGAATTGTCGTTGATGTAGAGAATTTCTCCTCAAATCTTCTGAAATTCAAATCCAATACCATAATTTTATCGGGCTCGAATGGAACCACCTGGATCGCCTTATACCCATCAGTATAGAATTCGATCGGGGCGTAAGGAGTTTCATTCGTTTCTATGGTTATGGAGTAACCCCCCATCTCGGAGATATTGCATTTACCAACCTCTTTGTCTAGGATTTTGGCAATTATTATGGCTCCTTTAGGAATTGGTTTTTCGTTAATCTTGGCTAAGCCAATCAATATCATCTGCTCTGCTGAGATCTGTTGTGCCATCACTACAAAGATTATAAGCGGTAGGGCAATCCGAGTTTTCATCTTACTCGTTTAATACCACAATATTAATTTACAATTCACTACTTAAATCTTTATATTTACATTATCATTATATTTAAATAAATTAAAAATCTAAATATTAATGGTGATTTGTATGGGAACAATAACTGTTAGCATTGATGATGATGTAGAGAAGAAGTTTAGGGAGATGGCGGGAAAAATTTATCATAAGAGAAAGGGCTATCTGGGCAGAGCAATTACCGAAGCGATGAGACAATGGATAGATAGTGAAAAACAGAAAAAAATTGCGGAGAGAGAATTAAAATTACTCGAAAAATTCGATCTCGGAAAAAAACTGTATAGATCGCGGGGGGATATCTATGAAAGATAAACTTTCTCTGATTGACACGAACATATTGGTTTACGCATATGATAAAACTGAGAGGGAAAAGCACAAAATATGCAGAGACTTGGTTGCAAGATGCTGGAATTTGGAGACGGAATATGCGATATCCCTACAAAATATCTCCGAATTTTATGTAATAATCACAAGGAAGGTGGAGAATCCGATTCCAATACAAAATGCGAGAAGTATTGTAAAAGACATAATCGATTTCAATGGCTGGAGGAAGATAAATTTTACTCAAAATACAATCATATCTGCAATGAACATAAATAAAAGATACAAAATACATTACTGGGATGCCTTACTAGCTGCGACCATGAGAGAAAATGACATCTTCTCAATTTATACGGAAAACGAGTCAGATTTTAAGAAGATTCGATGGTTGGATGTAATTAATCCGATAAGATGGTTATGAATACGGAACCAACACCAAGCCCAATATCCCAGAAAATAGTGTCAGTGAATATAGAATCCACATCGTCTGATGTTCTGTGAGTCTGAAATAATAGGGAAACGTCCACTTCAATGTCCACGGATTCGGAACCTCCAATGTGCCGTCCTCCCTTACCCTGCCAAATTTCACCTCTCCAAGCCCCTTGATCTTCCAAACAACATACATTAAAAAATTCACTATGTGGGGGATCAAAATTACAAATCCAAAAACCTCCATCTTGTTTATTACTATAAAACTGCCGAGTATGGAGCCAGTCATCAAACTTCCGATATTTGCCCAGAATATTTTTGCGGGGTATGTGTTAAAATATAGAAAAGCCAGGAGTGCTCCGAATGTCGGCAAAATATAAAAGAGATTATCAAAATCATGCTCAAGATAGGATCTAATTATCAAAAAACATGTTAGAATGTATGACAGACCACATGAGAGACCATTGTAGCCGGAGTGCATATTTATCAAATTCGCCACAACCATTATATACACGGGAGCAATTATGAACAGATAGTATTTGCCAAGTTCGATATTAACGAGGTATAATTCCAGATTTGTTTCCGGATTTAGGGCAATTATGGGTAAAGCCAACACAAATGGAATGAATATCTTCGATTTCCTGCCAACATCAAACAAGTCATCGGCCAAGCCAAACATTGCAAACAAGAACGAGATGAAATAGAAAATTACCAATTTTTGTAGAATTTCGACATCAAATATCAAAATTGCAACAATTAGTGATGCCGAGATCCCGGCGAGAATTGGCAAACCACCGAGCGTTGGAACCACAACATTCTTCTTATACATATCCTTGGCGACAATTCCCTTGTCCGTTGCCTTCCTTATAAACCTCGGCGTATAAACCAGGGTAACTAGAAAACTTACGAGTGTTATTATGATCAGGGGTATTATTCCCTCCATTTTCTCTCCTTAATTCTCTTTAAATTCTCAATAATTAATTTTCTATTCATAATAACCCATATTACGAGGAATAGGGCAGTTATTGATAAAAGTGCAATTACCATATTCGATGCTGTTATGTCTATACCCAAAACCAAATCGAGGAATAGAGCGGTTAGCATTACAGTGCATATGCTAAGCACAGAGGAAAATGCCATCCTCTCTATTAACCCGATCCGGGGGAAGATCACAAGCGTCATCGCAAATCCCGGGATAAAGAGAGTCAATGCAAAACCAAAAATTATTCTCAAGAGAGATAAAATCATTCTATCCCCTTATATCTTAATTTTTTTATTCATTTAAATAACTCGATAACCCTTCCAGTTCTGTAAGACCTCACAGCATTTAAAGCAACCATCAATGCGTGTCTACCCTCCTCACCACCAACCAACGGCTCTTTATTCTTCTTTACACACATGAGAAAATGCTCCAATTCATTCTTCAATGGCTCTCTCTTCTCGATTGCTATGTTCTTCTCATTTTCAGAATTAAAGATCCTGAGTGCTTGTTCGATATAATCGACATATGCAATCCCCTCCGTTCCAGTGACTGTGAGTTTCCTTACCTTGTGGGGAGTTAACCAATTTGTTTCAATTGATCCAGAATTGCCATTTTTGAATCCCAATAGAATACTCGCATAGTCTTCAAATTTATGCATGACGGAGCCCGCATAGGCGTGAACGCTCTTTATTTCTTCTGAATATAGATACGACATAACATCAATATCGTGCACTCCCAAATCGATAATGACCCCCACATCCCTTATTCTTGGGTTATAGGGGCCGACTCTCCTCGCAGAAATGGCAACGATCTTGCCCAACCTCTTCTGCAATTCCTTGAGTTTTATTATTGCCGGATTAAAGCGTTCTATATGTCCAACCATGAGTTTCAAATCCTCTTTTTCAGCCCTCCTGATCATCAAATCGGCATTCTCGAGTGTATCCGCTATTGGCTTTTCTACCAGCACATCAATACCTTTATTCATGGCATCCATGGCAATTTTTGTGTGTAATGTGGTTGGAACCGCGATTGAAACCGCATCCAAATCGTGTTTTAGCAATTCTTTATGGTCTAGAAACGCCTCAACCCCATACCTTCTGGAAATCGTGCTAAGGCGCTCTTCATTCACATCAGAAATACCGACCAATTCGGCATCACTCATATCCGAGAATATTCTGACATGGTGTTGACCCATCTCACCAGTTCCGATAACACCCACCCTGATCATCCGCAACCACCACTAATGTTGAAAATTATAATGCATTTATTGATAAATGTAAAGTTAAAATGTCATATCCATGTATAATATTTTAGGTTATTTATATTTATAAATACAAATATCATAGCATAAATAATTTTTCTATAATTTTTAGCAATTAAATAAATAAAAAGAAAATGTACAAAACATCGAGGATATGGTTTGTGCTGTCGACACTGGCACTCGTTATGTGGTATATAATATTCCCTCCAAGCCTTCTAGGTCACTGGGTCTTATTTATATGGATACTCTCCGGAATCATCGTCCTGTACAGGGCAAAAAATGCAGAAAACAAAGGTCTTGAAAAACAAAAGAGAATTTTGGTGATTCTTGCGGGAATATTCTTCTGCATATTCAGTTTCATTTCCGTACCTATGGGTTTTGGAAATCCTCCATATTCGATATCAGAATTTGCAATTCTATTGTCTGGAATTTCACTCGCAGTATTTGCATATCTAAATCTCCAACCACTCGTATTGCCGGCAAGTTTTCCGCTGATAACTATCCTTGGATATCAAATTTACGACCTATTTAGGGAGAATATAGAGTGGATCGCAACTCCACTCCTGGATCCAGATATCAATATAACCGTTTTTATTCTAAACCTTATCGGTATAAATGCCGTAAGAGAAGACCACATAATATCATTCCCATCAATCAATAACGCGGAAATGAGAATTCCGATCGTTTTGGATTGTACTGGCATATGGTCTTTAGGGGCTTTTACCGCATCTATAATCCTCGTCGCATTGGTATTTCCGAGAGTAATATCAAAGAAGGGATTCGTTTTTATATCAATTGGTTATCTTGGAACATTCCTCGCAAACATACTCAGGATAGTTCTGATTTGTATATCCGCATACCTCTATGAGTATTCCGCAATAACCTACACCACCCACATCCACGCAGGTTGGATCGCATTTTCGGTATGGATGATCGCATTCTGGTATATATTCTTCTCCAGATATCTTCTAAGAGAAGAACCTACAGGTACCTCCCCAAAAAGATGAGAAGACCTATAATACCAAAATACAGTGCAAGGGCAGTGCCAAACGGCGTTACCAAACACTCAACAAGCACACTTCCATGTGCAATATAAATTCCATATCTATGGAGACAAATTCCATACTGCGGTATCAGATAGAACTTCTCAGAGAATGGAAACAATAACGGAATACCGATGCCGAATATCATGTCTGCAATAAGATGTCCCGCAACCATTACCGAGAAGACCAAAACATAATTTTTCCAACTCTCAAACTCAATTTTATGGAAAACCAGATAAATCAGAATCAGCGGAATGAATACAAATACATTATGCGATAACCCGAGGACTCCTATGATATGACTTATATCGATAAATAGAGAAAGGAATGCAAGAATGGAAATTCTAAAAATACTAATCTCCAATTCTAAACCCCTCGCTAGGATATAACCGCCGACAAAAGCAAAAACGAAATGAAACAAACTATCCATATTCCCTACCCCTCAGCCAAAAATACGAATCCATACTTTGATTGTTCCATCTCAAGACAACTCTAACCTTTGTGGGAAATTCCAAATTCTCCGGAATTTTAAATGAGACATTCCACTCTCTCTCGCCATTCTCCATCTCAAATTCATTCCTTCCAACCAAAACATCCCCGAGAAATATCTCCACAACATATCTAGTTTTTTTATTTTCGAAGCATTTCACACCATATATAAAGGATACTTCATTACCCCTGACATAATTCGAATACGAATCTGGCTTTATATAAAGAACGGAGAAACTCTCCTTTTCGGCAAAAACAAAATACATCGCAACTAAGAAACCAATGATGCAAGAAATAATTACCGCATTCCTTATAATTCCGTCTATTCCATCAACATCTCCCTTCTCAATCCCTCCATCATCCAATTTGCTCTCTCTCCCCGATACAGTGTTCAGAATGGCTCTATAGACATCCTCTCTTTCTTTTCTATTATCTCCTCCTTCTACCATGTAGTATATATACAACTACAGAAAAAAATAACAAAATTACAAACGCCATATTTGTTGTTGAAATTTCAACTCCAACAACCCTGCCAATCATCTTTGGCTCCTCCAATGTAGTTGTCGTACTGATTTCAGTTATACTCGCTTTTGGAATGATTGAGGTGGTGGTTTCATTCATTTCTGGATCTATGGTCGGGGAAGTGGTTGTAGTTGTTGAGGTTGTTGTTGAGGTTATGGTTGAGGTGGTAGCAATTTCATAGATTCCGTATCTGGAGCCAAATACATATAAATTATTACCCGCCGGAACAACAATTTCAAATTTCTGGTCGTTATTTAAATCGGAGACTATTGGCGAAGCCCTTATGGAATCGTTCAACTTATAACTCCACTCACGCATAAATGATGAATTTATCACATACAAAACCCCATCGTCCGAACCGACTATTATCAATTTTTTAACAAAAATAAAGTATAATTTACATCAAACCTTCCTCAGCCTCTCGAGTTCCTTCCAAAAGATGTCCTCCTCCTTCTTGAGAATCTTCTCGTGCTTTCCGAACATATGTTCAAAACTCTCCCTCAACTTCCTCAACTTCCTCAGTTCAATCAATACGAGAATCAGCACCAGAAAGACTCCAATGTTCAATAAAACCAACAATGTGACCAAATCTATCTCATAGTTCAATATATACATCTTTATCAATACTCTATTGGTTTTCTTTCTTTAAATTTATACGCTTTTTAATTTCATCCATCTCTCTATTCCTTATGATCATTCTTACCTCATCATTCCCCCTTCTAAGGGCATTAATTACACTCATGAGCAGATACACATCAATTAATCCCAATGGTGTAAACACAAATGGATCCAGATTTGTTGGCTTAAATTCCTCTTCAACTTCCGTCATAATTTCATTTTCTTCCAAAATGGTGTCATCTTTTCTCAATCTCGCCCTTACCCTGTATCTCCCCGGCTTCAAATCAACGACCTTTCTCTCTCCGGTCACTTCTATGATATCCCCATAGACCAATTTATCTTTCTTATAAACCTCAAGTTCAATAACGCCTCCAACTACATCGGAATCCATTATAACCCTCACCCCCTCCTCTGTCGTATTCCACCTCAGAATCAACGGGGAATATTTAATCCACACACTCCTCTTCTTGCTTTCAACTCTATCTCCATGATACACCCTAACCTCTATCTCATACCTCCCCTCCCTCTCGGGGGCTATCAAATTAAATTTCAACATGACCTTCTCGCCGAGATCCAGATTAATCCTTCTACTTCTATTTTCTACCACAACTACCAAATCCCTCAATGGGAAATCTCCCGTATTTTCAATACTCACATTAACTCCATATCTCTCCCCAACAAGAACGAAATCTGGAGCCTCCAGGTCCACATCAAACTTTTCCTCCATTCTAATGATCTCAACTTTTTCCTCAACAACGACCTCGCCTGCGATCGTTGTCTCAACCCCACAGGGCTCACAAGGTCCTCCACAATCAACTCCCTCCTCTCCCTGATTCTGAATCCCATCAAAGCAGGAGGGACAAGGCAAACAAGGTCCACCGCAGTCAATACCCTCCTCCCCCTGATTCTGAATCCCATCAAAGCAGGAGGGTTGTGTTGAGATGACACCCGCTCCGGATCCGTGACCTCCTCCCGCCCCACCTCCGCCGCCAACATAAATCGTTGTGGTAGTGCTCGTGCTTGCTGTATAAACGGTACATGCATCATCCACAACCAGGGTATCGTTCACATTTCCGGAGGAATCCACGGTCTTAACACCGATCCGATAACACTCATTTTCCAGCAGACCGGTGACATTTATCTCATTCTCTGGGGCGGTCACATTCCCATAAAAATTACCGTCTAAGTAAACCTCCGCATGATGATAATCCAGGTCGCTTGGATTTGTCCATCCCCATAGAATCCATGTCTCTCCAGTTTCTATCTCATGCAGATCGCTCACACAACCGGGCGGTTCATTATCGACACCGCTTGCGATCACCTCATACTCCGTTAAACTACCAAATGTCATATAAATCCTTATATGCTCTGAATCCGTCCAGTTCCAATTTCCATAAACTTGACCATTCCTCAATACAGTATAACTAAGCCCGGGGGTCACCTTCAATGTCAGATATACATTATCATCGTTATCGATCTTCATACTATAGCCGCTACCATTCAAATCAACCAAGGCAAGATCCACTTTTTCGGAGAAATTCAAGACCTCTACATTACCATATTTAAACAGACTGCATTCTCTACAGAACAAATAATCCAATCCACCCTTATTCCTAATGAATGCAACACTCCCATCGGTACCGAATTCATTTTCAACCGTTGCAGTACTATCACCGGAATACATCATCACGATATCCACGAAGTCGGGTCCGGTAATCTTCAAAGCACTTCCCTCTCCAGCCCCATCCGTAATACCCAACTCCTCAAATCCCCATTCCGCTTCACCAACATACCTCGTATAAAACGCAGTAATCCTGTAGAGAGGCTCTGATGTATTCAATTTAAACCTGATTAGCGGATGGTCAACCTCACTGCTCAAATCATATCCCCCAATCCTTATCCAGAACTTCTCAACAGAGATCTCAGATTCTGGAATTGAATAGAGATGCATCTGTATCTTCTTATCATTAATATTTGTAGTGTTCCATCTCAGTTCTGAACCATTCGCTATGTTTACTTCCTCATTATAAGTCTGCTCCTTCCAATTTACAACAGAATTTTCTACTTCCAATGCTCCGTTCACCAATCCGATAGCATAGATGGTAGTATAATCTATGGTTAAATTGACATTATCGGAGGTGTTATAGGTTATATTGTTTATTCCCGTGACGAAATATGAATAATTCACTCCCCTGATATATTTGTAGTTAGTATCTACAGTTAAGGAGGTTACAAAGTTATCATTAACATAAACGCTAACATTCCCAGAACCAGAGATGTCCTTGAATTTGGTATAGATTTCCATAGATTTGCTTATCGGTGAAGTTACATCGATTGCGTAGGTTACAGACTTTTGAGTTGAGTTGATGCTCTTATCAGTGCCATCCCCAAATTTTTTTGAACTATTATAGTTCTTATCATAATTGAAGCTCGTTAAATGGAATAAATTGTAAATTTCTCTCTGGACTGAGTTATTCAGATAATCCAGAACAATGAAATACTCCTTATTCGGGAATAGGATAGTTCTTCTCCACTTAACTGGATTGGTTAGGACTGTATCATCCTCAAATTTATTCCAATTTAAATCTGCTTCTGCAAACTCAAAGATATCATTACTCAATGAAAGGTCTAATGGTGCCAATGAACTGCTTTTTCTGACCCCAGAGGGTGTAGACTTTGCTAAGTCGCTAATCATTATGATATTATGCCCTTTAGCATAGGTCGGTCCGTAACCAAAGACTCTGTTCTTAACCTCCCCAGAATCTGCAATTAAATAATCTCCCTTATCATAATATTCAAAATTGAATTGGTCTTGGTGCTCCATGACCCTATTAGTATATACACTATAGTTCCATGTAACGAATGCTAACCAGCTGCTTGTTTCTTTCCAATTACTCCTAAATACTTGGTAAATTGAATCTATATCTAAATGACTCGTCCATGATGGATTCGCTCTCGGGTAATTAGTGTAATTATCATACGTCAGAAAATATATATCGCTCTGGACAGCATCATTTGTGCGAGTATACGGTAAAGAATCATCTGCAGAAATCAGGTCGTAATAGCGGAGGATATAGCTTTTGTTAGCATTATCCAAAAGATTTAAGAATGCTCTTGTATGTAACCATTTCGTATTGCCTGCCTGTTCAAAATTTGAGCTATATCTATTTGGTAAGGTAGCCCACAATTCTGCTATGACCCATTTTTTTGCCAGAGCATAATCGTCCGTAATGTTTCTATTATAGTAGAAAGAATATACTTGAAACCACGTAGCAAAATAGTTTGTATAATATGTTTTGTATGCAACAGACATATCTTTACCCTCGTTATCTATTATCTGGTTATACATGGATATGCCCCAATCATGTAAACTGTCATTTACAAAAAGATAGTCTGTTCCTACTTTCAACCAATCTTCTGGTGTTGAACTATGAGGCAGACTATCGTTTTCATAATCAGAGAGTAATACGCCTGCAATGCCCATTATCGAATATGCTTTTAGATGATAATCAACTACCGCAACATAATGCAAGTTAGTTCCTCCGTCATTCAAATCGTAATAAACTTGGTCTGCTAATTTTGCAATCTTATTTCTAATTATAATATCTTCAGTATCATTTAACTCTGTTTGTATCCAGTCATAGGCAAGACATGCAGACCTCAATTTATCAACTCTACTCACGTCTGAACCAGAGGTGTCGAGATTCAGTAAATTATCTTTAGCATTATTTAGGTAATCGGTGTCATTATATATTAAATAAGTTAGTGCATGACTGCTCGTTTCATCATAAGAGTCCGCTCTTAGTTTTATATTTGCTTTCCAAAAATTCCATGGACTTGTAGAGCTATACATATAACCTGGGGTTTCTGAGATATTCTCAAACAGTAAATGAGGATAGTGCTTTATCCTCGTCTCAATTATAACACTAACATTATTGCAATTTTGCGTTGAGCATATGAAATTCAGTTCAAATCTTCTGGATTTATTCTCCTGTGAAGTTCTGGTTACATTTATCTCTATCGTATCAATTCCCTGAAAGTTCGTCCATGAGGTTTTATTCGCATTTAGAGTTGTATAGGTGAAGTTAGTCCATTCTAAGGTGATGTTTACCTGCCCTCCAGAGACATTCAGGGTCAGGATTGTTGTGTTGGAGAGGGTTGAGTTGAGTTTTATGACCTTGACTGAAGGGGTTATGGAGATTGTTGGCGTGGGCATCTCCGATACTACAAAATACTTATCAGATGATGTAGAGTTTGAATTTCCAGAGGTATCATTCGCCCACACGCTCGTCAAGTTATACTGCCCAGTCATGTTCGTCTTACACGGATTGGTAGCATTACAGATTAACCAGTAATGCGAACCCGAGTTTCCTGTTGCCGTCAGGTTCAAATCTCCGTAAGGCGTCTCAACATAGAACTTTACAATATCTACTGCGGTATCGTCCGTTACGGTAGCATTGAACCTGACGCTCTGGTTGATGTAGATAGAGGCTGAGCTTACATCTACATTGGAAATTGTTGGTGGCGTTGTATCTGCTTCACCGCACACGCTGACATTCTCAATCTCGATTCCGTTTGGATACGGAGAGTTTGCTTTGGGCGTGATGTTTGCTATCCAGTTTCCGTTCGCAAAGACTTGATAGTTCGAATCCTCAAAGGTTGAGTTGACGAAAATTGTCAAATTGACCTTTCCTTCGGAGTTTGTTAGCATTGAATCATCAATTACTCCGTCTGGTCGCTGGATTGAAATGTTACACCCGCTCGGGACGGGAGTTGTTCCTGCGTCGCTGTAGATTGTGAACGGGATGACTCGGTAGATGAATGCATTTGAATACACAAAGTAGTAATCCGATAGATTCACAAATCCTGAAAAATTCCCGTAGTCGTTTGCAGTTAGAAGAGTGTCTATTCTGCCCTTTATATCACAACCATATAAACATCTCAATTCACATTCCGAACAAGAATAATAAAAACGAAAGTATGTTGACCCTGTTTCGGGTCTTGAGAGAAGACCGTCATGATTCACCATTTTTCCGCTGTTATCTAATTTAACAGTTGTTCTATGTATCTCGTTCTGTCCGTATAAATCAACTTGGCAATTATCTACAACTTCAAAGTATTCAAATGCTCCATAATCCCATGTCGAATTTGTCATATTCACCCGTGAGTTATGATAGCAAATGAAATCGATGTCGTCCTTGTTCGTGATATTTACCCAATCAGCAAATCCGCTCTCCGTGTTATCTACACCAATCTCTACCGCAGAATCATAGTCCCCTGTGTAATCCTCCACCTCGATGTTCTTTCCTATCCATTTTGCATTGTCTCGAACAACTATCTTATACTGGTTTGCGGAGGTCTGGTTGAGGTAGATTTTTACATCCGTTGTGTTCCATGTTGCGGAGTTATTCACAACAACATTACACTGAACATAGATTGTCGCATTCTCACATATCCTGTCAGAATCTATGACACACTCCGTAGAATTATCCCAGTGGAATTCTCCGTTGGAGCATGAGATGGATTGGGCATTGGCGAGTGAAATAATCATAAGTAAAAAAGGAAGTAATGCAAGCACTAACCATTTGATTAATCTTTTCCCGTCCATTTTTTGAAAGCACAGACCCCTCGCCAATTTTTGTAATGGCAGACTTACAACTTACTGAGCCAACCCCATAAGTTCCTCAGAAACTGTCCTAACCCTTATACTATCGCTATGGTATAATTTATTTTCAGAGAATCGCCGCTTATCAAATTCACTGGAGTGAATGAATTCTCTGCAACTAATGTCGCTGCACCAGGTGTCGCATTCCAGTTCAGACCAGTTCCGTTCACTCCTGTGAATGATGCTGTCGCATTGAATATCACCACACAACTGTAATTTCCAACACCATTCCTGCTACAGATACCCTCTGCTCTCGCTAAACCACCAGTCGTTATCTCTTGATTCAAGACGGTGTCTGCTGAGTTCAAGGTTGCGTTATCTGTCAGAGAGATATACTTTGCAAAATCAGTCCCTGGCACGGCACCAGTTTGATCAATTCCTGACATCAACTCTAGAAGATAATCCTTTCCCTGATCAACAACTAAATTATCACTACATTCCCACTTTATAAAGTCTGACATGCCCGCCCTCTTGATATATACACAGGTATGTCCGTGTATGTTATCGATCTCCTTTACACTTAGACCGCCACTCGCATAACTGATTTGGGGTACCATATAACCACATATCCCTCCAATTAAGATGCACGCCATCGCAAAAATTATCAATTTCGTATCCATGTTATATATTTTGTATCTAATCCTTTAAATATTGGTATATGTC
>Ga0209410_1000206_pt1 | contig 25736 bp, 21 predicted proteins | sample Mar14436cmmetaG_FD_184135 | JGI IMG/M metagenome (GOLD analysis project Ga0209410, IMG submission 184135) | Marine hydrothermal vent microbial communities from Guaymas Basin, Gulf of California to study Microbial Dark Matter (Phase II) - Marker... ... | reverse complement strand
AGCCAACACTACAGAATGATGATACCATATATGAAGATTACTTAATTTAGGATGTTAATTTAATAAGAGAGTCTTTATTTATGTGATTAAAATGGATAAAAAATCTTTTATTGAAAATATAACTATTAGTTTTACTTTATTTTCCATATACACGCTATTCTTCATGTGTATTGTGAAAACAGGATGCATAAGGTCAAACTTCACAGTTACACTTCACAGTTATCAAAAGTTTTAACCGGGTAATCCAAAGAATTAATTATAAAGAAAGACTTACATATAAGAAAGCGTTGTTTACAGTTCTTTAATGGAGGAGATGTTTTGCCGACTAAAGTGGTTAAGTGTCCAATTTGCGGGGATGTACTTTTCTTTAATGTGGATAAGAGAGTAGTTTCAAGTCGAAGAAAGCATTGGCCTGCAAAGGTTCGTATTAAACACAAGGACCACGAATTTATAGCTTTATTTGACAGTCAGTTACATTTGATAGAAGTAAGAGCCCCAACAAAAGAAAATAAAAATAATATTTAACTTATTTCTTTTGGTGTTAGCCTTGCACAAGAGACTATACCCTGAGAACCCTATTGTCGGCATAGGAGCAGTAATTGTTAAAGGCAATAAAGTGTTGTTAATTAAGCGTGCTGGAGACCCTGGGCGGGGACTTTGGAGTATACCCGGTGGACTGGTTGAACTGGGGGAAAAAATAAAAGATGCGGTTCGCCGCGAAGTGAAAGAGGAAACTGGACTAGATGTGAGGGTTGGTGAAATTGCGAATGTAACTGAGATCATTACAAGGGATGAGGAAGGTAAAGTTAAATACCATTTTGTTATTGTTGACTTTTTTGCTGAAGTCTTAAGGGGGGAATTAAAGCCTTCATCTGATGCTTTAGAAGCTAAGTGGGTTGAATTTAAGGATCTTAGAAAGTATCGCTTAACGGAAACGGTTGAGAGACTTTTTAAGAAACTGGGGTTTTTAAAATAGAAGGATTAAAATATTTGTTAGAAGTGTAATGTCAGTTGATACAAAATTATTAATACCGTTTACGTTTGTAATTAATTTAAATAGTTGAGTTCGTCTCCCACGGTATGGTACTTTACTTGGATAATTTAGAGTAGGAGAGAGAAATATTGGAAAAAGAAGTATTTGAAACAATTAAAAAACAGTTGGCGGAGAGAGATGCCATAATCGAAAAACAACGCAATAGAATTCTTCTCTTACAAGAGAAATTAAATGAAGTTAGAGAAGCGGTCTCAGCATTAGAGGCAGAAAATGAAAAATTAAAAAATGACCTTAAAAGCAAAGAAGAAGAGTTAGGGAAAATAAAAAAGGCATTCGATAAACTTCAGGAAGAAATGATAGAACTTAAAAGTAAATTAAGAGAAAAAGAAAAGTTAATTGAAGATTTGAAAAAGGAAAAAGAAACAAAAAAGGTAACCGAAGCCGAAGTTCAGACAGAACAGTTAAGAATGTACGAAAACCTCTTGAAAAAACTTCAAGATAAATTTGTAAACCTACAAATGCTAATTGTTAAGGCCATAGCCGGGGATGAAAAAGCAATAGAAAAACTTAGAACCATTATTTTGAAAGAAGGTCCTCTTGAAGCTAAGATATTGATGTTAATTTATACAGAAGGCGTATCAGATGTCAACGAATTGGCAGAAAAACTGGAAGTACCTAGAGAAGTTTTGGGAAGTCTTCTTTTTATGTTTGAGGAAGAAGGTCTCATAAAACTTGAAGCAGAAAAAATATTTATCCCCGCACGAGAAAAAATTGAGGAAGCAGCTCCACCCCCAACTACTTCAACTGCTCCACCTCCATCTCTACCACCTACCACTACAGAGGTGGTGACAGAGAGTAGGGAAACAGTTATTGTTCCAGATACTTCAGCGTTTTTTGAGGAATGGAAAACTCTTCCAACCGAAGAAGTTTATGATAGGCTTTTAGCTTTCTGTAGAAAATATTCCAAGTTACCAGATAAGATTGGCGATGCCTTGGAAATCGTATGTGATATTTTAGAAAGTCGACTAAAAACTTTTGGTGGACGTATTCGATTTGAGATGAGAAGAGAAGCTGACGATTGGCGTAAAGGGCTCGGTGACTTTTCTGAGTTGGAGCTAAAGATAGCTGACTGGAAAAGAAGAGCTAAAAAAGTTGTAGAATACTAATTTTTTAACATTTTTGATATAAAAAACCCCGAAGTATCATGAATATGAGGGAAAAGTCGTTTGACAAATGTTGCACACTTAAAGTCGCTATATCCTTTTGTTCCCAGTATTTTCGGTGTTTTAAGTTTAACCTTAGTGAAAAACGCATCTATTTGTCCTTCTCCCTCCTCTGGCAAAACGGAACAAGTAGCATAAATTAATATGCCACCTTCCTCTAAAACTTCTAACATGTTTTGAAGGATTATTTTTTGAAAAAGAGATAGTCTTTTTACTCTTTTTGGTGTCAATGTAACCTTTATGTCCGGATTTGATCGGAGAACCCCGCTACTACTGCATGGAGCATCGATTAAAATCTTAGAAATATTTTTTATTTTTAGTTTTGCGGAATCTCCAAGTATCGGATACACTATTTTAACACCGGCTGACTTAACCATTTTTTTCAGAAGTTGAATTCTTCGAGAAGAAATGTCCACTGCAATTATTTTCCCCTTATTTTCCATGTGCTGAGCCATTAAGGTTGTTTTCATTCCTGGAGCCGCACAAGCATCTAAGATAATGTCTCCTGGCTCAGGGGTTAAAGCGTGAACAACTGCGACACTCCCCTTATCTTGAATAAATACTTCGTTTCGTTTGTGTAAACTAGATGTTACGACTGGTTTTTCTGCTTTAATAATTTTTAGAACTTCTGGGAAGTCTTTATCTTCTTCAACGATGATGTTTTCTTTTTCAAGCTTTCTAATGGCTTTTTCAACGGATATTTTGAGCGTATTAACCCTAAGCCATGTAACTCTTATTTCATTGTTTGCGCGAAGAAGTTTCTCTGCTTCTTCCCTTCCCATTATGTTTTCAAGTTTTCTAACAAACCATTCAGGGTGACTTGTAAGTATACTTAACTTTTTAACCCAATTAGTGTTCTTAACTAGGTTATTTAAGTCAGTTTTGTCTATTTGATGTAAAACCGCATTAACAAAGTTTGCAGCTCTTCTACTAACATTTCTTTTGACTATTTTAACTGCTAGGTCCGTTACAAGTGGAGAAGGGTTCTTCTCAAATTTTAATTCAAAAACAGCTATTCTTAAAATGTTTCTAACCATGGAAGGAAGTTTTTTAAGGGTAACATCTCCCTTTAAGGTTCTCTCCAAGAGGAAATCTATTGCAATAATATTTTTCACGGTTTCAAAAGCGTAGTGGTATATTGAAGCCATTATCTGGTAATCGCGAATTCCATGTTTTTTACAGACTTTTTGAAAAACTTCTTTTAAGGGTTTTTCAGTTTTTTCGAACTCCATTAGTACCTTAGCAGCAAGTTCTTGACTTGAAGCCATATCAAAACCTCATGTCAAATTAATATAAGAGCAGATATTTTATTAGGTGAAATTTCAGAATTTCAGTTGGGAGATTTCCATGCTTAATATTAGGTTTGAAGATTTAGTTAATATTTCGAATAAACTTATTAGTGCAGGTTACAATGTTAGAAGACATTGCTGCGAATATTACATTGGAAATTTTGAAAAATTTATATGTGTAGTTGCCGTTTTCCCGCGATGGAAAGAAATACGTGTATATACCTTGACTAAAGACACGTTACCAAAAGATATATCAGAAATTTTAAGGGAGATAGCCGAGAAGTATTCTATGAAATTGATTATTAGGAGTATTAAATCTAAAAGTTAGGGCACGTGAAGGATTTTGAAATATTTAATCAAGTAGTATTCTTTCTGGATGCGTGTAAATGTTCATTCTTTTTCCTCTAACAAAGCATATTAATGTTATTCCAATCTTCTCTGCTGCTATTAAACCTGAATTTAAAGGCGCTGAGATTGAAGCAACAATGGGAATTCCTGCTCTTGCCGCTTTTAAAATCATACTTGCAGTTATTCTGCCGCTACTGGTTAAAACTGAATTCGTTAAGTCGCAGCCATTTATTAGAGCTAGGCCGATTACTTTGTCTATTGCACTATGTCTTCCAACATCTTCAGCGAGATACAATAATTTTGCATCCTTGTTGAAGAGTGCTGCTACATGAGTTCCTCCAGTCTTTCTATATATTTTTGAGTTCTCACTCATTTTTCTTATCATTTTAAATATGTCATCAACCTTAACATAAAGTTTAGAACCGATTCTAAGATTTGACATTGATTTTAGAGTTTCAATGTAGCTATCGATGCTGGTGCACTCCGTTGTTATGGATTTAAGAAGTTTAAACTCTTCTAAATCAATATTAGAAGAACTTAAAGTGACCAGTACATTGTTACTTCTTACATCGATTTGGGAAATATCTTCAATACTATTTATGATCCCTTCGGCTACTAAGTGTCCGACTGCAAGTTCCTTTAATAGTTGAGGTGACGCAAAAATTGTAACAAAACGTCTTTTGTTTACATATATGTTAATTGGCGATTCCACAGCTATGTAATCTTCTAACTCTTCTACTCTATCTTCCTTTAGTCTTTTGATTTTCCATGTTGTAATTTCATTATCCATCATATTGCCCCTCTTAAGAAATAAAAACTTGTAAAACGTTTAAGGTCGGTTTGCTTTTATTAATCCTCGTTTCTCTAAGAGTTTTTTAACTGTTGGAAATTTGTCGAGATTTTTGTGGGGAAGATACATCGAAGCTGCTAATTCCATGTGGAAACTTGGATCTATCGCTAATTCTATATATTTCGTTCTTTTCGTTATTTCCTTAGCTTTTTCTCTTTCTTTCTTAGATATTAGAGACATTATTGCTCCTGAACCTGCTGCATTCCCTACAAACTTTACTTTGCTAGAAGGTACATCCGGCAATAAACCGATTATAATTGAGTTCTCGATGTTTAGATAATTTCCAAAAGCACCTGCAACAAATATCTTATCGATGAGATCAGTGGAAACACCTCTTTTTCTCATAAGTATGGAGCATCCCGTGTGAATAGCTGCTTTTGCTAGTTGAATTTCCCTTATATCTTTCTGGGTTACTATGATTGGAGTCCCAGATCGTGTTTCATTAGGTTTCGCGATTACGAAAACGTATTCATTATTTACTTTTTGAAAATGTTCTGTGCTTTTATTGACTTTGAATTTTCCTGTGCGGTCTATTAATCCTGTTTTTAACATTTCAGCAACTATGTCAACCATAGCTGAACCGCATATCCCTACTGGTTCTGTGTTTCCGATTGTCTCATAGTGCACTTCGAATGTTTCAGGATCTATCTTAACCTTTTCTATGGCGCCTTCAACAGCTTTCATACCATGAGTTATATGCATACCTTCAAAAGCTGGACCCGATGCACATGAGGTTGTGAATAACTCATCTTTATTTCCAAGCACAATTTCAGTGTTCGTCCCAATATCTATTGTTAAACATATCTTTTCTGCCTCAAAAATTTTTGTTGCCAAAATATCGCCAACAGCGTCTGCACCTACAAAGTCTGCAATAACTGGTAAAACATGAACGTTTCCGTGGGGACAAATGTTAATTTTTAATTCTCTGGCTTCTACATTTACCGAATTTCCTATGGCGGGAACATAGGGGGATAAAGCTAGATATTTTGGATTAATATTTAGGAAGAAGTGGTGCATGGCTGTGTTTCCAACTACAACAGCCTCATAAATATCTGTTTGTTCAATGCCAGCTTTTTCGCAGCATTTAAGAATAATTTCATTTATGGCTTTAATTGCTAGTGAATGAATTTCCTCAAGAGTTTGGGGATTTTTCATTACATGTGAAATTCTTGAGATAATGTCTTCACCGTAAATTATCTGAGGATTTTCGATGAAATGTGTTGCTACAACCTTCCCACCTAGAAGATTGACGAGATATCCTATAATTTTTGATGTTCCGATATCTATGGCTATTCCATAGAGTTTTTGAGTTGTATTTCCAGGCTCAACAGATATTATTCTTTTCCTGTTCCAGATTGTAGCTGTAACTTTCCAATCTGCGTCTCTAAGCTTTAATGGCAACGTTTTCAGTAACTCGAGAGGAATTTCTAGACCTTCTAAATTGTAAATGTCTTTCAAAGACTCCGTCATTCGATCAAAATCTGTTCTTAAGTCTTGGAGAGATGGTTTAGGTATTATTATGTAAAATTTTTCGACAAGAGGAGATATTTCGACTTCTTGCATTACTCCTTCAATCAAGGTTTTTCTTTTGGTGATCCTACTTTCCTCGGGGACGTAGATCACAGTGTTTCCTTTTATGTATGCTTGACAAGCAAGTCTATAGCCCTTTTTAATCTCTTGATTGGATAATAATTCCTTTTCCCTCTCCGATAAGCTTGTTAAGCCTTCAGGTGTTTTAGCAATCACTTTACATTTGCCACAAAACCCATGACCGCCACACTCGGACCGAATTTTAATACCGCAAATTTTTGCTGCCTCAAGAATAGTGACACCGGGATTTACATTGCTTCTTAATCCGTCTGGTTCAAATACTATTTGCACTTTTCTTGGCAATTTTCTCACCGCAAACTCTGTTTAAACCTTTATATTTGTTTGTACAGTGCGCAATCTGCATTAGTGAATAGATGAGTGTTACTTCATGTTACTTTAATTAGCAATTATAAATTTTAGCGAAATCGGATGACATACTTTACAAGAATTGCTACTAAAGTGTTTGTATCCTATAAAAGGAGATTTCCTAAATGATTTCAACGTTTAATGAAAGTGTTTTGACAATTAGTTTCTCTTTTTTATCTTCTAGCCAAAAAGGCCCTACTTCACCTATTATCTGATATTTTCCGGGTTTTGCTTTTTCCCCGAATCTAACTTTTTGATCCCATTCCAAGCTGAATACTTTAGTTTCCTTTGGTTTTAAAACGATTCTTGTAATTACCTGTGTAAACAGTTTATTTCTGCTCCATCTATAAACTTCTTTGCCACTTTCATCGTAAACCGCGAAATCATATATTTTTGAGGTGGGGAAAAAGAGTTTAAGTGTTTTGTCTTGTGTATTTGATATTTCTAAGGAAAAAGAGAGGACTTCACCTACTCTAAATCGTCTCTCTTTAATTTTCAGAAATGCTTCTATCAATTTGCTAACTCCTAAAATTAGCTTTCCGTGTGAAGTCCTAGTAATTTATCAAAAAACTTTATGAACTCCTTTTTCCTTTCTTCAACTCTAGGATCAACTTTCATATTTGAAGATCGCTGTGCGCCGCAGAGATCTGCTGCTAAACTTACTGCAGCAGTAATATCGATCTTCGATGGATAAAATTCCTCGTATTCGTTTAAGTGGTCTTTCATCGATTTTTGATGTGTTAGTATCTCTGCTGTTAGAACGATTCCTTCAAAGGAGAGTCCGTGTTCCTCTGCTGCTCTTAATATCTGCTCTATATCCTCTGATGCAAGTTGAGGATATTTTACCTTCAAAAAGTTTCTAAGCTTGTTTTCATCTTCTTGTACTTCTGCTTTGGTCCAATCTTTAATTCCATACGATCTTCTCAATATTATTGTTGACCAGTTTACCCCTAGCATGAAAAGTAGTTTAATGATTTTTTCTGTTATTTCCTTCGCATCTATTATGATATATTTTTGTAGTCCAAAAGGCTTCTGGTACTTTAATGTGTAGGTTCCTCGTTGAGCAATATTTGTTAAAATTGTTAGTTTGAGTGAGTAGATTTCTCTTGCAGGATATCTGGTAAGACATTCAAGAAACGTTAGGTTTCCTTGGCGAGGATCATATTTTCTAACCATAAAGCCGATTATAATATCTTTATTTGCTTGGAAAAACGTTTTTAGTCCTTCGAGAGACGGGTCTACACCTTGCCTTGTTAAATCGGATTCATCAATTGTCACGTAATCTGTGAAGTCGGAACCAACACATAGCCTAACTAATTTAAGCTTGAACTTCTTAGACTTGCCAAAAACCTTCTTTAATATGTCTACAAGTGGAAATACTTCTTTTTCAAGTATTTCTGAATGTGCTATGACTGTTTCCCAAGGTTCTTGCTCTGAACTTAAAATATTTGACATGGGTGCTTCGGAAGCATGAACATGAATTTTATAGTTGACTAAATCCTTTTTAAGGATAAAAATAGTATGAGAATCTTCCTTTATTACAGCCAGACTTGTATATTTATCTATTGACGCGTAGAACGATCTCTCTGACGAATACACTTCGTACCCTTGTTTTTTGCTAACCCAGAACATCAACTTTACACCCGAATCTCTCACGTAATTATATAATAGTAGGAAGTAAAATAGTTTTCGTAAGAAATATAAAACAATTATCGAGGTAATTCTGTTATTTTCCATTACAAATACGCTCGAAATACCATGAAATAATACAATAATGTATTTGGAAAGTAACATGTCTTGTAGAAGGAAAATTTTCTAATAGTTTAAAACCATCGCGTAAGAATTAAATTAAGATTACGAAACTATTTATTTTGATGATGAGAGTCACCTCAAGGGACACAAGTCGTGAATGACTTAAACCCTGGGGTAGCTGAAAATAATACCTAACAGATAAAAGCTTCGCTTATTATTTGCATCTTTAAGTTTACGTAAATCTAAGATCTGGCAATCCTTTATTTTGAAATTGAAACTAGACCGTAGAGAGCAGTTTGGAGTTGAATAAAGTGAGTATCGATTTAAAACCACTTCCCCGTTCATTTTATGAAAGATATACGATTGACGTAGCTAAAGATCTTTTAGGTAAACTTCTTGTTAGAAGATTCCCCGATAATAGTTTTGTGGCTGGTGTTATTGTTGAAGTTGAAGCCTATCGGGGTGAAGACGATCCTGCTAGTCACGCCTACCGCGGTTTAACTCCTAGAAATAGGGTTATGTTTGGTAAACCTGGGGTTGCCTATGTATATTTCACTTATGGAATGTATCATTGTTTAAATATTGTTACCGAACCTGAAGGTGTTCCTGCTGCCGTTTTAATTAGAGCTGTTGAACCAGTGTATGGTATTGAGAAAATGATGAAGTTTAGAGGGAAAAAAGATGCTAGAAATTTGACTAATGGTCCTGGAAAACTTACAATGGCATTTAACATAACGAAGGAATTAAATGGCATTGATATGACTAAAGACGACATTCTTTTTGTATCAAATTACGATAAGTACCCTAAGTTTGAAATTGGAGTTTCTTCTAGAATCGGAATAAAGGTTGGACTAGACAAACCATGGAGATTCTACATCAAAGATAATCCCTACGTCTCGAAATTAAGAGGTAGACCCATGGGAACTAGAAGTAAAAATAAGTCAGCAAAACCCTGAAACCCTCTTAAAATCTCCATACCTACAAGAATTTAATGAAAGAATTGTTAAAAATCAGGGATAATTGCAGTTAAAGCTAGGATTTCCAGCTATGTTTAGAGTTCTTCAACCAATTTAAAAGAGTTAGTATATATTATTGCGAAATGAAAATAACACGGAGAAAGCAAACAATAAACATTAATTCGCTCAATGCCAATTTAGTAAGACATAGTTTGCTAAGTTAGTGTAGCATGTTGGAGGTTAAACCTTGAAGAAAGAAAGGATATTATGTTTGAAATGCATTAAATGCGGTACTGAATATCCGTCTGATGAAATCTTATCTTTTTGCGAAAAATGCGGTAGTTCCTTAGATTATATTTTAGACTATGATATTATTGCTGACATTGTTAATAAAGAACTTTTAGCTAGAAGACCTTTTAATATGTGGCGTTATAAAGAATTTTTACCTGTTGTAGACGAATCTAAGATTGTTTCAATTGGAGAGGGCGGTACACCATTAATTAGGTCCGAAAAATTGGCTGAAAAGTTAGGTCTAAAATTTTTGTATTTGAAGCTTGACTGCTGTAATCCTACGGGTTCTTTTAAAGATAGGGGGGCTTCTGCGGCTATTTCTAGGGCGTTGGAGCTTGGTGTTAAGACTATTGTTGGTTATTCAACTGGTAATGCTGGTGTTGCTCAAGCGGCTTATGCTGCTCGTGCAGGTTTGGAAAGTGTTATTTTTGTTCATAAGACTGCTAGTTTGGGGAAACTTGTTCAGGCAATGCTGCATGGTTCTTTGGTGGTTAGGGTTGATGGAACTTTTGAGGATGCTGCAAATCTAGCTAAACAATGTTCAAAGGAATTTGGTTGGATGTTTAATGGTGGAGTTGTAAATCCTGCTCGTCACCATGGTAAAAAAACTATTGCATATGAAATATGTGAACAATTAAGTTGGAACGTACCGGATATGTATATTCAGTCTGTTGGCGTTGGTACTGCTGCAATTGGAGCCTACAAAGGTTTTAAAGAATTTTATGATCTAGGCTGGATTAACGAGATACCTAGAATTGTGTGCGTCCAAGCTGAAGGATGTGCGCCGATGGTTGATGCTTTCAAAAATAATAGAGAGGAAGTTGTTCCGGTTAAGGATCCTAAAACTGTTGCCAGTGCTATTGCCGTTGGTAACCCTGCCGGTTGGCCTTTGCTTAGAAAGGCTGTTTTAGAAACAGATGGAATTGTAGATTCAGTTTCAGATGATGAAATTCTTAAAGCAGAGAAACTATTAGCAAAGCTAGAAGGCATATTTGCAGAACCAGCTGCAGCTGCTCCCATAGCTCTACTTAAGAATTTAAGAGAAAATGGAGAGATTGACAAGGATACAAGGGTGGTGTGCATGATTTCTGGGCACGGTCTTAAGGCGTTAAAAACAGTTACAGAACTAGTGGGCGAAATACCACAAATACCTCCTGTATTTGAAGAATTTAAAAAGTATTACGAAACGCTTTCAAACATGTCCAATTAATAATTTAAAATAAGAGGTATATTAAGTTGGTTAAGTTTTGGTTTCGGCTGATAGTTTGAGTTTTTTAAGGCTTATCCATCCGATTTTTTCTCTTCGCAGTTCCCACTTCTCTACAACTTTCGAAAATTCTTCAAACGCTTTTTTATAAAAGCCGTCGTCAAAAATTAGTATTCCATGATGTAATGCTTCTAGGATAGTGAGATCTAACTCTTTAAGAGCTTTAAAGAATTCATCTTCTGCGTAAACTCTTGGTTCTATGACCTCGCATCCAGGCACACGGAAGTTAAGCCATCTAGCAAGACCTTTTGGGGCCTTTTTTACTACTACTAATAGGTCAAGGTCGCTCCATGGTTTAGCTTTTCCTTTAACTCTTGACCCAAATGCAATAACCATCTTAAGAGTTGTACGTTGAGAAACTTCTTTTAACCAACGTTTAAGTATTTTGTTAACCTTTTCTCCTCTCCAGGTTTCACCGAAATCGAAATCATTAGGTTTCATAATTCTTCCTCTACTAATGTTAAAATTTTATAGGCTAGATTAAGAAATTTTAATGCAACTTTCCTTGTGTAGTATCCTTTGGGTATTTTTAATCGTCTTCTGGCATCTGGATATCTGGTTGCAAAATAGTGCATAGATAATTCTTCAAGATCCCTACTTTTAATATCGATTTTTAAGGAAAGTTTAATTGCTTCTTCTACTAGAACTTTTAAATCATGCGTGTGAAGAACTTTATAGCCTTTGCTTGTTAAATACGCTTTGATTGCTGTTTCTACTGTTTGATGAGCATAAAAAACTACTTGGCATAATCTTCAAATTTAATTGCTCTACACGCTCTCTCAAAGTTACTCCATGCGGTTTCAAGCCACTCACTACTAGTAGCATTAAAAGGATCTCCCATTTAGCCTTAAACCCCTTTTAGCAGGTTCATTAATCATAGAATAAAATCCAAGTAAGTATAACAGTAATAGGCTATTTTAATCTTTACTTAATGTTGCAAGGGAAAGCACAAATACGCTAGAAAATGAAATGTTAGTTTAATAGTCTTTGTTTTTATTCCTTGTTGTATTTTGTGATTATGGAGATTAGTGGGTGTTTTTTATCGATGTAACAATAGCTGAGGGGTGGCATCCATTTTGGTTCGTTTAGTTCTTCACGTATGGTTTCAAGAGGTATGGGGTTATTGTAGGTTTTTGGTTCTAAAACCTCCATAGCGTATCCATATTCAACTCCCTTGAAATAGCTGTCAAATTCCTTTTTCGTTATTCCAGCTTGATCTTTCACGAAGTTCCACAGGTTTTCAACAGACATTTTATATATTTTGCCTACTTTGAACTCTCCAATAATCGCTTTTACTTTGCTGGAAGCGTAAATTATTACTCTAGTACCATAATCTATCCTATCACATCTCTTTCTTAACTCAAATTTTTTCTCGCCTCTAAGTATTTTATATGCATATTTTGGCTTTATGGACATCAACAGCATGGCAGTGGCACCTCTTCTATCGACACTATCTTTTTTCTTAAAAAATACCAATCTATTTATATTTATTTGGTATGAGGTAATCTCCGGTGAATATTCTATGAAGATTATAGGTAAAATAGTAGAGACCGAGGTTCCTCGTTTTAAGCATCGATGGTTTGGAGTACTTGAAGTAGCATATAAAAAACAGAGATATAGGCTTTACATGAGTGGAACAATTGCGCAATGGTTTATAGAAGGGGAAACAGTAGAAGTACGCACATTAAATAAAGGGAAAAAGGATAAGAAAACTAGTACAACAATTTTGGATTTTGACGATTACGAACTTTACCGTTTATGGAAAGGTGAAAGAATAAAAGTATGGCCAGTATTCGCTAAGGAACTCACACATCCAAGACCTGACCCCCTTACGGGGAAAATTCTTTACGAATATAAGATTAAGGCTCGCGAAGCTGTTTTTGAATCCGATTTTGAAGCAATAGCTTCACTAGAACAATACCATTACGCTAGCAAAGAGGAGATCGTTGCTATTTGGAGATGTGAAAAATGTGGGAAATTCATTGAAGCAAATACTCGCCCCACATGTCCAAAATGCAAATCTTCAAAAGATGTTCATATATTGGAAATTAGAGGTAGCACCCCCGCCTCCCGTTTTCTTGTTTTAGAACTTCTTGAAAGAAAACCTTACGAACCTAAAATAGTTTCTTATGTTCGAGTTGACCCCCCGGTTCCATCGATGCATCGAAGAATCGAAGAAAACGGAAAAATCTCCGTGGAGAGGAATATTAGAGAAAAAGTTTTTGAAGAAGACTGGTTTCACCCAGTTTTCTGGCCTGAAAAAATAGCGAAAGAAAAAATGGCTAAGCTACGGAAAGAGTTTGGAAATAGAATCGCAATAAGAAAGATATGGGAAGATGTGAAATGGGAAGCCCTTAAACAGTGTGAAACCGCTGTTAGCAGAATTGCGCGAGTAGTTGTTCACCCAGATTATAGGGCGGATGGCCTTGGATCTTTAAGCGCTAAAATAGCTGTGGAATGGATAGCGGAAAGAGCAGTACCAGAGATGAAGAAAAGAAAACACATGGTAGAGGTAATAGCGCAAATGGCTAGGGCACACCCATTTTTCGAAAAAATAGGCTTCAAATATGTCTGGGATACTGCAGGTGGTCGTCCAGTCCTATACTATCCGATAACAGAGAGAGCACGTGAAAAACTAGAATTCTTCCTCAAAAATGATAAACATGCATCTAAGCATGGTGGAGTGCTTTTTAGATCGAGATATGGGAAAGTTGATGTACTTAAAGGACCGATAGAAATAGTAAACATGACCAAAAAATATGAAAGTGAACTGGATCTTGAAAAACTTCCCATGGAGCTGAAAGAACTTCTTAGAGCTTTTGGCGTAGAATCAAGAATCATAGAGCAAGCAGTGTTTAGAGACGCAAACATAAAGATAGAACCTGGAGAAATTGTGGTTGTTGTAGGTGCGAGTGGAGCTGGGAAAACCACATTAGCAAGACTGATCATAGGGGCAGAAAAAGAAAACGAAAAAATGTTAAAGGAGAAATTGGGTCTTGAGGTTTTTGAGAGACTTTATAAGCCTGATTCTGGGAAGATAAAGCTTCCAGAAAATGCGAAAATAGCTGCATTGATCCCAGGGGAAATAGAACCTACATTTGATAATTTAACTCTTTTAGAAAAAATTTACAGTATAACTGGAGACCAGTACATGGCTGTTGAAGTATTAAATAAATGTGGACTGGCAGACGCTATACTTTACAGAGCTAAATTTTCCGAACTTTCAACAGGTCAAAAAGAAAGAGCAAAACTAGCTGTGATACTTGCAGAAAAACCAAACCTTCTAGTGATAGACGAGTTTGCCGCACATTTGGATGTATTAACAGCTCGAAGAGTAGCTAGAAAAATCAACGAAATTTGCCGACAAGCAGGAATAACATTAATAGCAATAACCCATCGACCAGAAGTTATCGACGCACTATCCCCAGACAAAATCCTGTACGTTGGTTATGGAACTCTTATAGAACAACAACATTAACAAAGTCTGCCGACCACTTCATAAAATATTATCTCAATATTTTGTCACTGTTTTGTATATTTTTAGGTCAGCGGTGTAAGCAGCTCAAACGCCAATAATAAGTTTACATTGAATATTTATGCCCATTATTGCTACAAGATCAAAATGAAAGCAAAAAAATTTATATTTAGACCTCCATTTTTAATATCGAGTTAGCTAAGTCAGAGGGGAGAATTATATGGAAAAAAGAAAAATTTTTGCTATAGTGCTAGCTGTAATATTCCTTATCTCAGTGATACCTCTTGCAGAGCTACCAGCTGCAGACTCTACAAAAATTGAACCTAAAGCTATGCCTACAACAAAAATAGACAAAGAACTCATGCAAAAAATTCAAGATGCCATTTCATCAAACCAACCAAACAAACTGTTACCAACAATAATACAAACAACCGATAAAAACTACAACGAACTTATATACACCATTGCTGAGTTAAGAGGAACCGTAACGTGCACATTTAAATATGTAAGCGCAATAGCAGCAAAAATACCTGCCAAAAACATACTAAAACTTGCAGAAAGCAAACAAATACAAAAAATATACTATGATAACATAATTATGCCTGCTGGTTCCCAAGAATTCAAAACATCAAATATAGGTTTAATATCAATGGCAGAAACTGTAGCAGACGACATGGATGACATACTTTTACAGTCAACAGTTCTTGGCTCAATGAGTAAAGAAAGCATCATAACACTTAATCCACAGGAACTGCCAGAAGTATATGCTAGCTACATGATTACAGGTGCAGAGAAAGTATGGGAGGAAACAAACTACGGAGCTGGAGTAATAGTAGCTGTAATAGATACAGGAATCTATCCAGATCATCCATTACTTGTGGGTTCAGTTATCGGCGGAGTAAGTCTAGTAGCAGATGACTATCCGTGGTATGCACCTGAAAATCATTGGCATGGAACATTTGTAGCCAGTCAAATTGCCGCACATGGAGAACTTTTACTACCAGAAAGTGATATTTTGGTGCAATCATTACTCTTGTACAGCCCAGAAAGCTTGATACCATACAATGAAACTCATTATATAGTTCCATTGTTTGGTATGGCTCCTGCTGCTCAACTCTATGCTATAAAGGTATTTCCATCAGACGGTAGTGGTGCTCCTCGAAGCAGAATTATGAAAGCAATAGAATTAGCAATAGAGCTTAAAGATAATGGAACCGTGCCTATTGATGTTATTAATATGAGTTTGGGTGGACCTAGCTTCTTCGATGGACATGATCCAGAAGAATTACTTGTTGATGAAGCAACAAAACATGGTATCACGGTTGTTGTTGCTGCTGGAAACGAAGGCCCTGCACCACTAAGAGTCGCAGCACCTGGAACAGCTATTTCAGCGATAACATGCGCTGCAGCCGCTGATCCAATACATACAAGAGTATTCTGGGAATGGTGGTACTATACTAATACTACATTACACGAGCAATATTATCCTGGAATAGGAGCTGATCTATACGCAAGCGATGAGCCACAAATAATTTACTTTAGCAATAGAGGGCCAACTGCTGATCTACGTCTTAAACCAGATATTACAGCCACGGGAGTACTTAATTTTGGCGCGTTTCCACCATATTATGTTGGATGGAGTAGTGGTACCTCGTTCTCTACGCCAATTGTGGCCGGTGCTGCAGCCCTCCTGATTTCCTACGCTAAAACGCATAATATAAAGCTTAAATACGGAATTTCTCTGCCAGAGCTTGTGAAGATGGCTTTGATTACTGGTGCTGATGATATGGATTATCCAGTTTATGCTCAAGGTGCAGGGTTCTTAAATGTTGAGAAATCACTCAAGATGCTTAAAAACTGGCGAGAATGCCTATACAAGTACATAAAATACGTGCATAAAGCATACAAAGAGTTAACCAAAGACTTGATTTTTGTAGATCTTGAAGACGGGATATTTAAAACAAAAATCGAAGATTTAGAACCTGGCCACGCTGTCCACTTAATACTTAAAGTTGACAAGAGTGTTGATGCAATATGGATTAACATCACAAATGTGGAATTTGAAAGTCGGAACTATGTTTTGGGCGCGGATAGCATAGAATTCTATGTTAGCAACGTGTATCGTGGCGGTCTAGATGCTTACTACTGGTTTAGCGAGAATATTATCGGTGACAGTGCATTCTTACTCTATAGTGACTTGGACTTTACATCAGGATACATTCGAATCACATTGGAAGGTGATTGGACAAACTGGGGCAACGTCAACGCTACGATCTCTATTGGTGTTGTTGACGTTGATGCCAAGGTATTTGACGGTTTTGCTGTAGCCAAAAACAATGGCATGTCTGTACAGCTCTTTGCGCTCGGCTACGATGGCTACATAAATGAGGTTAAGGGAGCTGTTGCTCAAGACGAATGGGCAACGTATTTGTTCGAAATACCTCCAGACGCCGCAACTGTCATTTTTGAACTTAATTGGAAACATGACTGGTCAGCATATCCAACACACGACCTAGACCTATATGTCATAGCCCCAGATGGTACATGGTTCTTTGAGGGGGCAACTCTTGACGCTCCAGAATTTGTTGTCATCGATAATCCAGGTGCTTATGGCGAAGGCCCATGGTATGTACTCGTAAACGGGTACTTGGTATACTTAGGCGCTGAACCATTTGAATTGAGCATGATAGTAATAAAGAGTTGGACTCCAACCTTCGCCTTTGACCTAGGGGTAGTTCACCGCTTCGCAGTCTTCCCAGTCTACGGAACCGGCGTTCTTGCGATCGTTGCTTATCTAAACTTCTTCGGCTACAACCTATACTTCTTTGCAGACTTCGAAGAAATGTAACCTATTTCAATCCAATTTTTTATTTTTACTAAACTTCTTCCGAAAATTAACAAATCGTATTTACGTACCATAGTATTTTAATTAGATAAAACATTTCAAGATATTTAGTTAATGACTTAGCCTCACCTTTCTGGAAAGGTGATTATTTTGAGAATTAAAATAAATGGCGAAATCAAGGAGCTTCGCACTGTATGGTTGGAGAAAAACGGCATTGTTAGGATGATTGATCAACGTAAGCTTCCACATGTTTTTGAGATTTTTGAAAGTAAGAGTTATTTGGATACTGCTTGGGCTATTAAGGAAATGGTTGTTCGTGGTGCTGGTGCTATAGGTGCTACTGCTGCTTTTGCGGTTGCTCAAGCAGCACTATCTATCAATTTGAATGATTTTGATGAATTTATCGCAAAGTTAGAGGAGGCTGCAAATGTTGTTAGAAGTACAAGGCCTACTGCTGTTAATTTATTTCATGCCATTGATCGTGTTCTATTCGCTGCTCGTAAATGTAATAATGTTGAAGATGCTAAGGTGAGGGTTTTTGAGGAAGCCCAGAGGATTGCTGATGAGGATGTTGAGGCTTGTCGTAAGATTGGTGAGTATGGTAGTGAGTTTATTGAGGATGGAGATGTTGTTTTGACTCATTGTAATGCTGGTGCTCTTGCTTTTGTTGATTTTGGTACTGCTCTTGCCCCTATCCGTATTGCTCATTACTCTGGTAAGAAAGTTGTTGTTTTTGTCGATGAAACTCGCCCCCGTTTGCAGGGTGCTCGCCTTACTGCTTGGGAGTTGAAGATGGAGGGTATTGAGCATTATGTTATTGCTGATAATGCCGCTGGTTACTTTATGAGGAAGGGCGTTATTAAGAAGGTTATTGTTGGGGCTGATCGTATCGCAGCTAATGGGGATGTAGCTAATAAAATTGGTACCTATAAGCTTGCTTTAGCGGCGAAAGCAAATGGCGTTCCTTTTTATGTTGCTGCTCCCACAAGCACTTTTGATTTAAACTGCCCCTCTGGGGATAAAATTCCCATTGAAGAGAGAGGAGAAGACGAAGTTATTTATGTTTGGGGAGTTACAGATAGGGGTGAATGGGTTAAGGTGAGAATTGTTCCTGAAGATTGTAAGGCTAGGAATCCTGCTTTTGATGTAACCCCAAACGAGCTTATCTCTGCGATTATAACTGAGAAAGGTGTTCTTTACCCTCCATTTTCAGATTCAATAAGAAAAATGTTATAATATTGTTTTGCTAGCGGTTGCTGTATTTAGTTTGAGAAAACATAAAAGGAATGAGTGGTAATTGTATAGGTGTGTGGAGGCTAAGGGCTTTGAGTAAAAAGTCGTTAAAGTCCTTTATAATTCTTATTACACTAATTTTACCGTTGTTGCTCTCCTCTCCAACACCGTTTTATGCAGAGCAGGTAGATATTACCTATCCTATACAAGTTTTGTTTGATGAATCTCACAATCAAACATTTACTTCTCAGAATTTTGAAAGTTTTCTCGAAGCTTTAAGGTCTGAATTAGAGTTTAGTGTTGATATTAACACAGGTAATTTAACGTTAAATGCGTTAAGAAACTACGATATTGTTATAATCCCGGTTCCCAGTAAAAATTTCACTGAAGCGGAAGTGGATGCTTTAAATGTTTTTCTGTTTAATTGGAGCAGAAGTTTACTTATACTTGGTGACTCAAATCCTAATGTATCTTATTTGAACTCTATAACTTCGCTTTTCGGCTTTAAATTCATAAAAAACACTGTTTGCCGTTATAATAGCTTCGAAGTGCATATTACTAAGGATATGTTTCAAAATAACTCTTTAACATACAATATTGAATCTTTAACTTACGTTGGCTGTGGTTTGAATGTTCTAGAAGAAAGTTCCCAAGAATTTTACAATTATATTATTGTTTGGGGAGATGAAAACACTTTCCTTGATTTAAATGAAAATTATGAACAAGATGCTGGTGAACCCAGTGGTAAAAGCATTATTATGGTTATTGGTACGGAGTTAGATTCTGGTGGAAGAATTATTACTATTGGCTCAACTAAGATGTTCATTAACGATTATTGGTCTTCAGATAATAATAGTATTTTTGCTATTAACGTTATGAAGTGGTTGGCAAAGTTTCCTCAACCATATCTTGAAGATGCTTATATTTCTTGGATTATTTCTTGCCAATGGTTAAAAGATCCTAGCGAAACTGTTCGCTACGGAGGTTTTGCTATAAATCCTAAATCTAATTTAGTCAATATGTTGTCCACATATGCAGCTGTAAGATTTCTGAACAGCACGAATTCTTTGAATAGAATATTAAATGAGACAGCCTTAATCGAATTTGTTAAAAATTCACAGTATTTGGTGAATTCTTCAGATGAGAGGTACGGCGGATTTGGCGGTTATCCAGGAGATTTAGATGTTAAATGTGGTTACACTGGAATGGCAATTTACATATTAAAGGTTTTAAATAGATTGGACGTCATAAATCTCACTGCAGCTGTACATTTTCTTTCTTCTCATCAAAAGAAGGATCCTAGTGACATAAGAAATTACGGCGGGTTTTATGAACCATCTAAAGTGAATGCAACAATTGAAGAAACTTACTGGGCAATCTATGGTTTATATTTGGTGGATAGTCTTTCAAACGTGAACACAACTTCTTGCGTTCAATGGATTATACAATCTCAATACTTAGAAAACAGCACGCATATTAACTATGGCGCATTTCTTAGCCGTCCAAGAAAATCCCCTGATGACATATTCATAGTTCATTCTTATCTTGCTGTTTCAACCTTAAAAATATTAAATGGATTAAATGAAATTAGGAATAAAACTGCATTAATTTCTTGGGTTAAAAAACTGTATAACTCTTCAGTGAACCTTCCTGAATATTTTGGAGGATTTTTTGAACGCCCAGGGGGTTTAGTGAGAGCATCAGCCACGTATATGGCTGTAAATATCCTTTCAATTTTTGATGAAAATTTCAACCGTACTGCCTCCATTGACTATCTTTCTAAATGTCAGAATCTTGATGGCGGATTTGGTGATGGAGTTACTGTTAAAGCGATAGCTAGTACTCTTGGCGGATATTATGGAGTTATGGGAGACCCCTCGGTGAGTGTCGAGGGTATTGAGCAGCTTAAGCTGAGACTTAGAGTCATTGTCTCAATTCCTAAGAAAATTTACTCTGGTGATAAAGTCCGTATAAATGTTCAAGTAACGGATTTACAAAATGTTGCGGTCTCCAATCTCTCAATTAAAATATACATTAACGGCAATCTAATTAGAACTGTTACGACAAATGGAAGCGGATTTTGCATGGTAGTTTGGTCTGCTGGAACACCAGGCACGTACACGTTACGTGTGTATGTTTTTGGCGGAAAATATTATAGTGATGTAGTTGTTGAGGGAACATTCAAGGTTACAGGTTTCTTTAATGTTAATGTTCAGGGTTTACCTGGGGCTACATTCATGGGAAGAGAACTGAATATCACTGTCATAGTTAAGGATAATTTTAGTGGAAAACCTGTTGAAAATGCAGATGTTTCCGTCATTATAGCTAATAGGACCTATCTGTTACAGCCCATTGGTGAAGGCCGTTATCAAACAAAAATTACAATCGAAGACTTAAAGGGAAAAATAGATGTCGAAATCGTTGTAAAACACGAATATTATGAAACGTGGAGAAAAACTTACATATTAGTGGTTTATCAGCTTCCTTTGACGATGTGGATTTATTTATTGATCTTTGCGGCTATTGGAGGAGTTATTCTTTATATTAAACGTAAAAAAGGAAAGACATTAGCATCTGCTTAGTCGTTTTCCACTTCATAAGAACAGTATTAAGGTTTTTTGGGCTATATTTCGTTTCTATTTGATTTTACAGATTAATTGGTATTAAGATAAGAGAGGAATTAAGACTATGGAAGTGGTACGTCTCTGTGGTTAATGGAAAAGTATGGTTATATAGGCTTGTAATACTGGGGACTATAACATAAAGCATGTCTTAATAAACTTTATATGCATGGAATTCGTTATATTGTTGATTTTGTCGAGTATAATGCGGGGTTTGAATTTTGAAGCGGTCCACAACAAATATTTTAGCCTTAGTTATCATACTTGTCATGTTAACCTTAGTGTCTTATCCCACTGATTTTTCATCAGCCCAACAAGAAATAGTTCCCGGACCACCAATTATAGCTCACGTAACTGCTGCAATCCTAAGATATCCTGGACATTGGGATATAAATCTTGAAATTTTTGATATACTTAATAATAGCGCTTTAAATCCTGGTTTTAATATTACATGGAACGTTTTGGATATTGATAGCCCTCTAGATGAATATTACAACTACGATATAATTTACGTGACTGGAGACTCATATTACGCACTTACAGAAGAACAGAAAAACAAGTTTACAGAGTACATTTCGAATGGGGGCACCGTTTGGATTGATAGTTCTGATGGTATGCAATTTGACAACTTTACTTTACTGTTTTATTTTAGTGATGAACCTCTATCTCGTGTGGAGGACAGTCAAGTTGCAAACGAAACTCATCCCATAATTAGTGGTATATATGATTTAAGCATCGAAGAAATTCGCTCTCTAGGAGATGCTATGTACTATCACTACATTGAAGTTGCACCTGAGGAAGAATATCAAACGTTAATTTATGACGGCGTATATGGTTGGCCATTGACCGTATATGCTTATTATGGCTTTGGTAAAATTTTGATAACTTCTCAACATATTGGTTTAGGCATTATTATAGAGGACTCTGAGGACCTCAAATTTGGTTATAATGTGCTCTACTGGATGATAACTATGGTAAGAAAAGCTACATCATTAAGTGATCCATCGTGTACCGTGAATTACAGCGACAGTATATTAATTAATACGACTCTTATTGATGAGGATGGCAATCCCGTCCCCAATAAGAATATCACCTTTGAGTATGCTATTATAGAGGAAAATTGGATTTTAATAGGATTTGCGTTAACCGATGAAAATGGAAATGCCTCTATTAGTTTTACAACTGATATCGTACCGGGGAATTACAGTCTTAAGGTTTCGTTTGCTGGAGATGGTAAATATAAACCGACCGAAACTCTAGGCTGGCTTGTAATAACCAAAGAAAATACAATCCTTACACTTGTTGTTGAGAACTGCACTTTCAGCGACGAAGCTGAGTTTTACGCAATACTAACAGATGATGACGGAGTTCCGCTAGAAGGCTACACAATAGTTTTTGAGATTTCTGCGGATGGAGAACAATGGACTCTACTTGGTGAAAGCGTTACAAACGAGAGCGGGGTAGCTGTTTTAACGTGGATATGTGAATTGCAGCCCGGAAGATACTTTGCAAGGGCCGTATTTGAAGGAAATGCATATTACCTCGGATCTGAAGATCAAGAAGAATTTTATGTTGAAAAAGAAATAACCGAAATTTCTGTCTCAACAGAAGGAGGCAACTACTCAGATTTAATAGAGTTTTATGCGCAACTCACCGACGACGAAAGAACCCCGTTAAGTGGGGTTACAATACTTTTTGAAATTTCCGAAAATGGTTCAACATGGGTTCTCCTAGGTGAAAGTATAACAAATGAAAGCGGAATTGCTGTTTTTAGCTGGATTTGTAATATTACTCCAGGAGAATATTTTGTGAGAGTGACTTTTGAAGGTAATGACTATTACCTAGGATCTTCAGGTCAAACAAGCTTCATAGTGAATAGAGAAATCACAGAGATTTTAACTTCTCCGGTTACCGTGCAATACTCGGATTACGTTGAATTTTCAGCCCAACTTACTGATGATGATGGGGTTCCCTTAGAAGGATTTACACTTATCTTTAATGTTTCTGAAAATGGTGTAGATTGGATCTTTTTAGGTGAAAATGTAACAGATGAAAATGGAATTGCTGTGTTGGAATGGATATGTGACCTTATGCCTCAAAATTATATCTTAAAAATTTATTTTGCAGGAAACGACTATTATCTTGCAGCGGAAACGCAGGTGGATCTAATCGTTGAAAAAGAAACCACACAAATTTACGTTCGCTCTGTCGAAGGAAATTATTCTGACCCCGTAGAATTATATGCTGCAATATCAGATGATGAAGGCGTCGCCATCCAAGGCATAACATTGGACTTTTATGTTATTGTTAATGACAGTTGGGTCTTGCTTGGCTCTGCAGTTTCGAATGAAAATGGAAGCGCAACACTACTTTATAACATCGATTTACCAGCTGGATACTATAACTTAATAGTGGTTTTCGAAGGTAATTCTTACTATAGGGATTCATCAAGCTATTTAAAGGACGGTTTGATCGTACAACGCGAACAAATAATTATTTCAATATCTTTAGAAGAACCTGTTTATATTAATGTAACAACAACAGTAAACGTTTCCGTCACAGATAATGAGGGAGAACCTGCTCCTAATGTTAGAGTTATAGTTTTAATGAACGGCACGATGATCTTTGAAACAGTAACGTCAGAAAATGGCTCCTTCTCCTTTGCATGGACACCGGATCAAGCAGGGATTTACAATCTAACAATTATAAGTGTGGAATCCCCATATTACGTAGCTGGAAAAGCAACACGGCTAATTCCCGTAGTAGTTACATTTGAAGACTGGATCAGAGAAGCGATAAGAGAATTAGAATACATTGAAACTCTAGTCGACGACCCATGTATCCTAAAAAGAATTAGAATTGCCAAATGGTATCTCTACCGTGCTTTGGAAGATTGCTGCGAAGGAAAATATTGGAAGGCCCTCTGGCGAGTTTACTTTGCCTCACGTATCATTGAAAGTATATTGAAACATCCTGGAGTTGAAGAGCCCTTAGAAAGTATGCTAAAACATGTTAACTTCAAATTGGCAACAGCGGCAAAATTAAAAGCATTGGAAGCTTTAGAAAGTGCTGAGGAGATCGTTGAAGGGTTGGGAGAGCCTCTTAGAACCGTAGGGGAAATATTACTTGACATAGCTTGGAGATTTTACAATGCTGGAATTGAAAAGATGAGTGAAGAGAAATATTCTGCTGCAATTCTAAGATTCACTATAGCTTATCACATAGTCCTGATAATACATCACATCTATGACTGTTAGGTTTGTATCCGTTAATTTTTTACTTAGGTTATCAATTAAGTACGTAGATTCCAATGCTTACCAACTCTTAACATCCTAAGAAGTCTTTACAGTGATTCTTTCCTTTCTATGAAAGCAGTATTTCGAGAAGGATATTTGTGTCAATCAGGTACGCTTCTAATCATTCTCTTTATCCAAATTTTCTTAATTATATGTTGAAGTTGCACGGAATCGATGTTGATGTCTGAAAGTAACCCATCTATAGCTTCCACAGGATCCCCTCAAAGCTAATCTTTTCTTTCTCAACCAAAGGTATCCAATTCAAAATAGCTTCCTCAACAGCTTTACTAAGAGCCCTCCTTTCCATATCCAAACTTCTTCATAGCCAATTCTCTAAATTTACGTTCAATCCTCTCATTAATTTTTGCTCTAATCATAGAACCACCTTAGAAACTTATTGCCATATGGAGCTCAGTATATGTGAGTATTGGCGAGTTCACATACACTTTTATTCCCCTTTTCGGTTGGTAGCCAGATTATCCCGCATCTTCATATCATCTCGTTGCTGCTCGACATGAAGCCTTCAACTACCAGCCACATCTACGGCTCATTACCCTCACTATCTTCATCAGGTTCTGAACCTCCAAAAAGCGATGAAGCCAAAATCTTATGTTCCTGGCAGTGCTAATATTACTATTTCTTCTATGTTTTTGTGGTTTTCAATTAAGGAAAATAATGGGTGGAATAAGATTCTTTCATCTTCTGCAACTGCTTTTGCAAAAGGTTCAGGTCCTATTGCAAACACTATTATCTCGCCGCTCTGAAGTTTTCCCATTAAAAGTCTTATTGGCAGGTAGTGTTCAGCGAAAAGACAATTAAAAATTATATACATGATGAATTTGCCTTGTATGGTTATCTCCTTTCCTTCTGGATCCACCAAAGATAGAAGATTTATTTTTTCTATTTGGTAGTTTTTGTTTTCGATGGATTTAACGAAATTGTTAAGCCATTTCTCTTTTAAAATTACATAGTCACCTTTTAATTCCTTTAGGTCAAAAACGTCATGAGTATAGATTTTTCCTCTAAATTGGGAAGTGACTTTCCAAGTTTTCAACTAGAACACATCCATCTCTAAGTAAATTTTACCTTCCGTTGAAGGGGATTGTAACTTTATCTTTCATCGATCTATATTTAAAGGTTAGCTATTGACGCAAATCTTATTACCGCAAGTCTACAAAAATTTGAGAGCGAATTTTACAATAGGTTTCCAATTTCTGAGAACCTAGCTTAAAATTAATAAATGTATGTTAATGATTTGTAGCACTGAGCATTTAAGCATAGTGACCTCTGTTTTCTAATCTCTTTGCTTCCTCAGATGTATCGATACTAACCCTTAGTAC
>Ga0209410_1000205_pt1 | contig 25782 bp, 19 predicted proteins | sample Mar14436cmmetaG_FD_184135 | JGI IMG/M metagenome (GOLD analysis project Ga0209410, IMG submission 184135) | Marine hydrothermal vent microbial communities from Guaymas Basin, Gulf of California to study Microbial Dark Matter (Phase II) - Marker... ... | reverse complement strand
GGAAACGGACGAGGGGTGGCGCGCTATCGTTGAGGCCTCGCCCGTAGGGATATACCTGGTCCAGAACCACAAGTTTGTTTACGTGAACCAGGCCCTGGCCGAGATGCTGGGCTACCGGCGTGAGGAATTCGTCGGCCGGTTGGGTCCGTTGGATGTGGTGCATCCCGAGGATCGCGATTTGGTGGCAAGGATGATGCGCGAGCGGCTCAGTGGACGGACCGAGGTGGTCCGCTATACCGTGCGCGGGATCCACAAGGACGGCCGGGTCGTCTACGCGGAGGTCTTCGGCCGCCGCATCCGGTTCCGCGGGAAGCTCGCCCTGCTGGACACGGTGGTGGATTTGACGGAGAAGATGAGGTTGCTCGAGTCCCTGCGGGAGAGCGAGCGGTCCCGCCGGGCGATCCTCGACGCCGCCTGGGATGCCATTATCACGGTGAACTGCAGGGCGGAGATCATCGAGTGGAACAAAGGGGCCGAGAGGCTCTTCGGCTACAAGGCCGACGAGGTGCGCGGAAAGAGCCTCCTCATCATCATCCCCCCGCGTTACCAGCGCGCTTTCCAGCGGGGATTCGCCCGCGCCCTCGAGACGGGGGAACACCCCCATGTGGGTCACCTGAAGGAGGTGCCGGGGCGCCGGAAGGACGGGAGCGAATTCCCGGTCGAGATCTCCCTCTCCCTCTGGCAGACCAGGGAGGGCCCCCACTTCGTGGCCGTGGCGCGGGACATAACGGAGAGGAAGGAGAGCCTGCTGCGCTGGCGCCGCTCCCTCAAGGAATTGGCCAGGGCCCTCTCCACCGCCCTTGAGGCCAGGGATCCCTACACGGCCCGGCACCAGCTCCGGGTGGCGGAACTGGCCCAGGCCATCGCGGAGGAGCTGGGCCTCCCGGCCGATAGGGTGGAGGGGATCTACATCGGTGCCCTGCTCCACGACATCGGGAAGCTGGCCGTTCCCGCGGAGATCCTCTCCAAGCCCACCAAGCTCACCCCCGCCGAGCGCTCCCTGGTGGAGCACCACGCGGTGGCGGGTTACGAGATCCTGAAGGAGGTGGAATTTCCCTGGCCTGTGGCCGAGATGGTGTTACAGCACCACGAACGCCTCGATGGGTCGGGCTATCCCCACGGGCTTGAGGGGGATCGGATAACCATGGAGGCCCGGATCCTGGCCGTGGCCGACGTGGTGGAGGCCATGGCCTCCCACAGGCCTTATCGGGCAGCCTTGGGGGTTGAGGCGGCCTTGGAGGAGATACGGAAAGGAAGGGGAACCCTCTACGACCCCGCCGTGGTGGATGCCTGCCTCCGCCTCTTCCGCGAGAAGGGATTCCGTTTTAGCTCCCAATACGAGGTGTAAACACCTTCTTTCCCGCTTGTTTTCCACGCCTTTGTACCCAGCTCCCGGATGAACCGGGGTCCGTGCCCCCGGTATGTCCAGATAGCGGAAAAAAAGCGGAGAAGTGCAGAGCATTACGGAAGCGTCCTCCCTGTAGAGGTGACGGCGAGCTGGCCGTGCTTCACGCCCTTGAGGGATCGGAGGTGTTCGGCCAGGCGCTGGAGGTCAGGGCCCGGCCCCCGGACGGCCAGGATCTCGAGACAGTTGTCGGCATCCAGGTGAACGTGCATGGTGGCGATCACGAGCCGATGGTGACGGTGTTGGAGGTCGATGAGCGCATCGGAGAGTTCCCGCTTATGGTGTTCGTAGAGAAGGACGATCACCCCCACCACCTCTTCCCCCGCCTCCCACTCGTGGCGCACGAGCCGCTCCCGCACCAGATCCCGAATGGCCTCGGAGCGGTTGGAGTATCCCAGCTCTCGGATCAAAGCATCGAAGCGGGCAAGGAGGCCCTCCTCCATCGACACACCGAACCGGACAAGCTTGGCCATCGAACCATTTTACCCAGGCCCGGACGCGAAGGTCATCTCGGCGAGCGCCCACCGTCTATGTCCACGGAGCCTGACACGAGGCTTCCTCAGCGGTTGAGCCACTCCCAGACCCTCAAGGCGAGCTCCACGAAGGGGGCCTTTACTTCCTCTAGGGTAACGGCGGGGACTCCCCGATCGCTTGCCCCCACCACCGCGGGCACCAGGGGAAGGTTTCCCAGGAACTCGACCCCCATCTCCCGCGCCAGGGCCTCGCCCCCGCCTTTGCCGAAGAGGTCTATCTCCCTTCCGCAATGGGGGCAGACGAGCGAGGACATGTTTTCCACCACCCCTATCCGTTTGGCCCCCACCTTTCGGGCGAAGGAGATGGCCTTGGAAGCGTCCAGGCGGGCGAGCTCTTGGGGTGTGGTAACGATCAAAGCGCCGTCGGTGCCTCTTAAGATCTGGGCCACCGAAAGGGGCTCATCGCCGGTGCCCGGGGGGAGATCCACCACCAGAAGGTCCAACCTCCCCCACTCCACCTCTTCCAGAAGCTGCCGCAGGGCCTTCATCTTGAGGGGCCCACGCCAGATCAAAGCGGAATCACGTTGGGGCAGAAGGAATCCCATGGACACCACCCGCACGTTATAGGGCGCGACCACGGGCTGGAGCTTCCCTTCCTTCACCCCAGGCCTCACGTGCTCTACCCCGAGGAGCTTCGGGACGTTAGGTCCGTGGAGGTCGGCGTCCAGAAGACCCACCTTGAGCTTCTCCGCCAGGGCGACGGCCAGGTTGACCGCCACCGTGCTCTTCCCTACCCCTCCCTTTCCCGAAAGGACCAACAACGTCTTGTCGGCAAAGGCCTTGCCTTCCTTCTCCATGTTCATAGGGGAATAGTTTACCACACCGATTCGGGTACGACGGTGTACGAAACGCGGCCCGCAAAAGCGGCTTGGGCCAGGGCAAGGAAGCCCTCTATCGTTCGGTGAACACGGCGCGGGCGCGCCAGAAGTACTCACCGCCGGAAATGAAGGCAAGCAGGACCGCCAGGTACAAAAAGCCCATCTTGAGTCCCGGGCCGTTTGCCCCGAGGCCGAAATGCCTCCCTATCAAGATCACCAACACCAGCGCCACATGTGACATGGTCTTTATCTTCCCCAACGGAGAAGCCGGGATCTCCACCCCCTGTCCCACAGCCAAGATCCGCAATCCCGTGACCAAAAACTCTCGGGCCAGGATTGCGATCACGGGAACCCCGGGTAACTCTCCCAACTCCACGAACGAAACCAAGGCCGCCATGACCAGGATCTTGTCCGCGATGGGGTCCATGAACTTCCCGAACGGGGTGGTCTGGGCCCGGCTGCGGGCAAGATACCCGTCCACCGCGTCGGTGGCCGCCGCGATGGCGAAGATGGCCAACGCCAGGATCCCGAACAGGGGATGTTCAGAGTAGAGGAAGAAAAGGAAGAGGGGTATCAAGAGTACCCGCGCGAGGGTGAGCCCGTTAGGAACGTTCCAGACCATACCTCCAACTTATCATCGTCTCCCACCGCACTCAAGTCCCGGCGTCCCGACGGCGTGGTGATATGTAGCTATACTTTTTCGGCTATGGCGGAGCTTACGCCGATGATGCAGCAGTACCATAGGGCCAAGGCCCAGTATCCCGACGCCATCCTCTTCTTCCACCTCGGCGATTTCTACGAGACCTTCTTTGAGGACGCGGAGATCGTAGCGCGGGAACTCGATATCGCCCTTACCCAGCGGGACGGACATCCCATGGCCGGAGTGCCGGTGCGCAAGGCCGACGTCTACATCCAAAGGTTGCTGAAGAAGGGCTATAAGGTGGCCCTGTGTGACCAACTCGAGCGCCCAGGGCCGGGTAAGAAGCTCCTCAAACGCGGGGTGGTGCGGGTCCTCACCCCGGGCACGGTCCTGGAAGGCGAGGGCCTGGAGGTGGAAACGGACGCGTTCCTCCTTGGGTTCTGCCGGGAAGGAGGGCGGGTGGGGCTCGCGTGGTGCGAGGCCGCAAGCGGCGAGTTTTGGGTCACCGAGGTGGACGAAGGGGAGCTTGAGGGGGTCATCTCCCGCCTGGGGATCCGGGAAGTGGTGGTGCCAAAGGGAACGGAAATTCCCCCGTACGTTCCCGGGGTGCGCACCGTGCTTTCCCCGGAAGTATTCAATCCCTCACCCCTCGTTGACCTTTTCGGCCCACTTGGGTTGGCCGAGGAGCGTCCGCTGGCGGCGAAGGCCGCCGGGGCCGTGGTGACCTATCTGCGGGAAACCCTCCACGCGGTGGACCACCTCTCCCCCCCGCGGGAATGGGAACTTGGGGACTCCATGGAGCTCGACTCCTTTACTCAACGCGGCCTGGAGCTTACGGAACCGCTGCGTCCCGAATCCAAACTCACCCTGTTCGCGGTCCTCGACCATACCAGGACCCCCATGGGCAAGAGGCTCCTGCGTCGCTGGCTCCTACATCCCCTCCGCGATCGGGGGATCATCGAGGAGCGCTTGGAGGCGGTGGAAGCCCTCATGGGATCGTGGGAGCTGGGGGAGCTCGGGGCGGCGCTGCGGGAAAGCTGTGATCTCCCACGGCTCCTGGGGCGGGTGGGGGTGGGGCGGGCGACCCCGCTGGACCTTGCCCTCTTGCGACGCACCTTCCGCGCCATCCCCCGAATCACTGGGATCCTGCGGGCCCTGCCCCGGCGGGCCCGGATCCTTTTGCGTTGCCTCGCCGCGATGGAGGAAGCCCCGTTGGGGATCGCGGACGAGCTGGAGCGGTTTCTCGTGGATTCTCCTCCCCCATCCCCGGAGGAGGGGGGACTCGTGCGGGAGGGATACTCGTCGGAGCTGGACCTCCTCCGGGAAGAGATATCGAAACTGCGGGAGGAGATCGTGGACCTGGAGCGGCGGGAACGAGACCGCACCGGAATCCCCACCCTCCGGGTGGGCTATAACCAAGTATTGGGTTACTACTTCGAGCTCACAAAGCCCCACCTCCCCAAGGTCCCAGCGCAGTGGCGGCGTCGCCAGAGCCTCAAAGGGGTGGAGCGCTTCACTTCGCCCGAGCTTGAGGCCCTCGCCGACCGGCTCTCCCAGGCCGAGGCCCAAGCGGCGGAGCTCGAGCTCAAGCTCTACGAAGAAATTGTCGAGCGCATACGGGCGGAACTTCCGCGGCTGCGGCGGCTGGGAGAGGCGTTGGCCGAGGTAGATGTGCTTAGATCTTTGGCCGAAGCGGCCCAGCGCTACGGCTGGAAGCGCCCCAGGTTCACCTCCGCGCCCCGCATCACCATCCGGGAGGGCCGGCACCCGGTGGTGGAGAGGACGTGTGAGTTCGTTCCCAACGATCTCGTGATGGACGAAAAGACGAAGCTGGCCATCGTCACCGGGCCTAATATGGCGGGGAAGTCGGTCTTCCTGCGACAGGTGGCGTTGATCGCGCTTTTGGCGCAGATAGGGTCTTTCGTGCCCGCTCAAGATGCGGAGCTTCCCATCTTCGACAAGATCTACACCCGGGTCGGGGCCACCGATGCCCTCTCCGGGGGGTTGTCCACCTTCATGGCCGAGATGCGGGAGGCGGCGGCCATTATCTCCGGGGCCACGGAAAGGTCGTTGGTGATCTTGGATGAGCTTGGGCGTGGGACGAGCACTTACGATGGAATGGCGCTTGCGTGGGCCATCGCGCGTTATTTGGTGGAACGGATAGGATGCAAGACCCTCTTCGCCACCCACTACCGGGAGCTCACCCGCTTGGCGGAGGAGGTCCCCGGGGTGATGAACCTGCACGCGGTGGTGCGGGAGTGGCGCGGGGAAGTGATCTTCCTCCACCGGGTGCTCCCGGGGCTCTCGGAGAGGAGTTACGGAATTCACGTAGCGAAGCTGGCTGAGCTTCCCGAGGAGGTGCTCGACGAGGCCACGCGGATGCTGGAGCTCCTGGAGCAGGGGGAACGAAAGGCCCAAGCCCGAAAGGGTGCCGAGCGGGAACAGCTCGCCTTGCCCCTCTTCCCCCCCGAACCCCATCCGCTGCTGGAGGAGCTGCAGAGGTTGGACCCCGAACGCCTTACCCCCCTGGAGGCGCTGGAGCTCCTCTTCCGGTGGAAGGAGCGATGGGGCTGAGCCTTCCGCCTTGCCGCGGGCGTTTTGGGCCGTCGCGGGGGTGGTATTTGCCCAGCTCCCGCAGGACCAGCGGACCGAACCTCCGGTACCAGACCACGGCCCGGCGCACGGACCTCGGTTCACCGAGGGGAGGCGGACGGCTTCAGAGGATATACGCGGCATGGACCAGCTGACCGAAGGAGATGCCACCGTCCCCGGGCGGGACCTTACCGTGCTGGACGTAACGGAGGCCGGCACCCCCTACTTCCCGCTTCACCGCAGAGGCGATGCGATCGTTCACCGCTGCCCCCCCGGTGATCCCAATCACGCCGATCCCTTCCTCCTTGGCGGCTCGGATCGCGATCCGGGCGAGGCCCCGGGCCAACGCGTCCTGGGCCGTGGCCGCGAGGTCCGCCACGGAAGCCCCCTCTCCCCGCAGCCGGAAAAGCTCCCGGAAGAGGGCCACCGTGTCCAAGACCGACCGTCCATTCCGCTCCAAGATCACCGGCTCCACCGGGGCCGGGCACCCCCCGGCCGCCGCGGCCTCCAGCCGCATCGCCGGCTCCCCCTCGTAGGTCCGCTCGCGGCATATCCCCAGCCAGGCGGAGACGGCGTCCAGGAACCTCCCGGCGCTGGTGGTCTCGGGGCAGTTCAATCCCCTCTCGATCTGGTGTACCACGATCCGGAGCTCTTTAAGGGGGAGCCCCGCCTCCACGGGATCGAGGCCCGCGGCCAGAAGGAAGGCCGCCGCCATCCTCCCGGGCCGCAACGTGGCGAGATCACCGCCGGGCATGGGAACCGGGAGGAGGGACCCGGCCCGCCGCCACTTTCCCCCCCGCCAAACGATCACCTCCCCGCCCCAGGCGGCCCCATCGGTACCGTAGCCGTAGCCGTCGACGGCGATCCCCACGAGCTCAGGTAAACCGTGTTCCCCGGCGAGCCCGGCCACATGGGCCACGTGGTGCTGTACCCGGATCACCCGCTCCCCGAGTTCCTCCGCCAGGTGCGCGGTAGGAAAGGCGGGGTGGAGGTCGCACACGAGGATCTTCGGCATCTGGACTCCCGTTATCTTCAAAAGGTGGGCGATCGCACCCCGCAAAAATTCCAGGGTCTCCAGGTGCTCCACGTTCCCGATGTGTTGGGAGAGGAAGGCCTTCCCCCGGTGGTAGAGGGCGAAGGTAACGTTCAGCTCCGCTCCCAGGGCCAACATGGGTTCCTCCCCGAGGTCGATGGGGATGGGCTCGGGGACCCACCCCCGGGAGCGGCGCAAGAACACGGGCTTCCCTGCCGCCAGCCGCACCACCGAGTCGTCGCACCGCGCCACGATCCTCCTGTTGTGCAGGAGGAATCCGTCCGCCACTCCAACAAGCTCCCGAAGGATCCGCCCGTTCTCGGTGAGCATCGGCCGGCCGGGGAGGTTGGCGCTGGTCATGACGAGCGGGAAATCGATCCTCCTAAAGAGGAGATGGTGGAGGCCCGAGTAGGGGAGCATGAACCCGACGGTGTGGAGCCCCGGGGCCACGGACGGGGCGAGCTTACCGCCTTTCTTGGGCAGGACCACGATGGGGCGCCGGGGCGAGCGCAGGAGTTTCTCGGCTTCCGGCGAAACTTCGGCGAACCCCCGCACCAGAGGGAGCGGCGCCATGAGGGCGAAGGGCTGTCCCGGCCGGCCCAGGCGCCTCCGGAGCTCCGAAACGACCTCCTCCCGGGTGGCATCACAAGCGAGGTGCGTTCCCCCGATCCCCTTGATGGCGACGATCTTTCCGGCCTTCAGGGCCTCGGCGGCGAGCTCGATGGGATCTCCTGTAACCTCCCGCCCGCCCTCGAGGTATGAAAGTTTGGGGCCGCATGCGGGGCAGGCGGTGGTCTGGGCGTGGTAGCGGCGATCCAGGGGATCCTCGTACTCCCGGCGGCAGCCCTCACACATGGGGAAATCCCGCATGGAGGTGCGGGGGCGGTCGTAGGGGAGGGACTCGATCACGGTGAACCGGGGTCCGCAATCGGTACAGCTCGTGGCCCAGTAGCCGTGGTAACGGCTTTTCGGATCGTCGATGTCGGAGAGGCACCGGTCGCAGGTGGCGATGTCCGGGGGGATGGTGCCTCCACTCCCCTTCTTCTCGGCAGACCTCAGTATCCGGAAGTGTGAGTCGCCGTTCGGGGGGATTTCCTCCACCGCGATCCCGGATATCTCGGCCAGGGGCGGGGCCTCCTCCCGCAGGGCCCGGAGGAAATCCTCCAACGCTTCTTGGGGCCCCTCTACCTCGACCTCCACCCCGGCGTCCCCCAGGTTCCGCACATGGCCGGCCAGCCCCCGGCGCACGGCGATGCGGTAGACGAAGGGCCGGAAACCGACCCCCTGGACGATCCCGGAGACATGTATGCGGTAGCGAACCTTCACACGGCGATTATAGTCGCCGACCGTCCTCCCCTCGGCCGGCTATAATGGGGAGCGATGCTTCTACGCTTGGGCTACGTCCTCCTCGTCTCGGCCCTGGCCGTTGTGGTGGGATACGGGGTCTATTGGGCCGTGCGGCTGCTCCTGGGGCTCCCGGGGATACCTCTGTTCCTGAAGGTGGCCATCGCTTTGGCCCTGGTGGGTTTGGTGCTGGTGATCGCGGGGCTAGTCCGCGAGAAGTCACGGCAGGGAAAGGAGGTGTGAGATCCTTATCACTACCACCGAGGAGGTCCCAGGATATGAGATCATAGAGATCCTGGGGCTTGTGCGGGGAAACACCGTGCGGGCACGACACCTGGGTCGGGATATCCTCGCGGGCTTGAGGAACGTGGTGGGTGGGGAAATAACGGAATACACCGAGATGCTCTCCAAAGCCCGGGAGGAAGCGGTGCAGCGCATGATCTCCCAGGCGGAGGAGCTCGGGGCCGATGCCGTGGTCGGGGTGCGGTTCGCCACCTCCCAGACGATGGCCGGGGCCGCCGAGATCTTGGTCTACGGCACCGCGGTGAAGTTGCGGCGGCTCGGCCGAGGGTGATCAGGCTTTATGCCCCTGCATTAGGGTTCGTTGCATAAACCCGGCCAGCCCCTTGGGCTTGCCGCCGGGTAAACAGCGTTTGCCCTTCAGAATGATCAGCCGGGGAAATCCTCGCGGAAGTGTACACCCCGGGAGGTACGGTTGTGCCAAGCCGCCTCGGCCACGATGAGCGCGGCTTGGACTCCGTTGCGGAGGCCCAAGAGCTTATCGTCCAACCGGGCACGGCGGTAAAAGTCCACGATGTCCTCCCACAGGTGCCTTAGATCCCGAATCGCCCGGGCCAGGCGTCGCGCGTCCCGGGAAAGGCCCACATAGTACCACATGGTGTATTGAACGGAGCGCCAATCCCGGTGGATGAGGGCGGGATCGGCGGGAATGCCGTCGGTGGGGTACTCCCACGGTGGGACCTCTTCGGGGTCGATGGGCCGAGGTCTTCGGGCGGCGATGTCCCGGGCGGCACGGTTTCCGAACACGAGCCCCTCAAGGAGGGAGGTGCTTGCCAGACGGTTGGCCCCATGTAGCCCGGTGCAGGCCACCTCCCCGACCGCGTACAGGTTCCGCACCGTGGTCCTGCCCCACTCGTCGGTCCATACCCCACCGCAGAAGTAATGGGCCGCGGGGACCACGGGGATCGGTTCCTCGGGCACCTCGATCCCCAATTCCCTACATTTGTGGTAAATGGTGGGAAACCTGTCCCGGAAGCCCTTTATCCCCGAAACGTCCAAAAGCACGTGGGGATAGCCGTGCAAGGTCATCTCCCGGTGGATGGCCCGGGCCACGATGTCCCGGGGGGCGAGGTCGCCCCATTCCGGGGCGTACTCCTGCATAAACCGGCGACCATCCGGGGTGAGGAGTTTCCCACCTTCTCCCCTCACGGCTTCGGAGATGAGGAAGTTCTCGCCCTCGGGAACGGCCAAAGTGGTGGGATGAAACTGGATGTATTCGGCGTTGATCACGCGGGCGCCGGCGCGGTGGGCCATGGCGAGGCCGTCCCCCCGGGCACCCGGGGGGTTGGTGGTATAGCGGTAGATCCGACCGAGGCCCCCCGTGGCCAGGACGGTGGCCCCGGCGATGTACCGCCGCACCTCTCCCTTCTCCTGTTCCAGGACATAAGCCCCGTGACAGGTTATGGGCTCGTACACGGTGAGGGGGTCGCGGGCATGGTGGGGGAAGGTTATCAGGTCCACCGCGGTGGCCCCGGTAACGAGCTCTACGTTAGGAAGTTCTCGCAAAAGCTCGTGCAGGGCCTGGGAGATGGCGGCGCCGGTGCGGTCGCCCACATGAAGGATCCGGGGAACCGAGTGCCCCCCTTCACGGGTGTAATGCAACTCCCCTTTTGGAGTGCGATCGAATGGCACACCGGCCTCCTGGACGAGGACCCGCTGCACCAGCTCGGGACCCTCTTTGGCCACGATCTCCGCCGCCCGTCGCAACGACAACCCCGCACCGGCCCGGAGGATGTCCTCCACGAACTTCCCCGTCGAATCCCCTGGCCCCAACGTGGCGATCCCCCCTTGGGCATATCGTGTAGCCCCCTCCTCGGGATCGGTCTCCCGAGTGATCACGATGATCCTGAGGTGCCTTTCCTCGGCGAGACGAAGGGCACAGGAAAGTCCCGCGATCCCGGCCCCGATCACCAACACGTCCGCTGTCCTGGCCTCTGCCATCCTCATCACAACGATAGCCCAAAACGGGGACAAAGAGAAAAAAACAAGGGCGGGTTCCCCTATGATTGCCTCCGTAGCGGCGGTATCCTTGTGGCGTGATCGGGGATCGTTTATTCGGGGCGGCAAAGGGTGACGAGCCCGCGGACCTTCTCCTCCGGGGTGCCCGCATCGTGGACGTGATCTTAGGGGAAATCCGCCAAGGGGATCTAGCGGTGGCCGGGGGTTACATCGTGGGATTCGGAGCCAGGAAGGCCGAGGAGATTATCGACCTTAAGGGAAAGTATCTCGTTCCGGGCCTCATCGATGCCCATGTCCACATCGAGTCGTCCCAGCTCTCCCCGGCGGAATTCGCCCGGGCGGTCCTTCCCCACGGCACTACCTGCGTCATCGCCGATCCCCACGAGATCGCCAACGTGTTGGGCCTTCGTGGAATCCGATATATGCTTCGGGCGACGGAATCCCTTCCTCTGCGTGTTTTCTTTATGGCCCCCTCCTGTGTGCCTTCAAGCCCCCTGGAGAACGCCGGCGCCATGCTCTCTGCCGAGGAAATAAAGGAGGTGCTTTCCTGGGATCGGGTCCTCGGGCTCGGGGAGGTGATGAACTTCCCGGGGGTCCTTTCCCGGGACCCGGAGGTGTGGGCGAAGCTGGAGGCGGCTCACGGAAAGCCCATCGATGGCCACGCCCCAGGCCTTTCGGGATATGAGCTTTGGGCCTATAGGCTCGCGGGCCCGCGTACGGAACACGAGTGCACCCTTTTACGGGAAGCCCGGGAGAAGCTCCGGGCGGGGATGCACATCCTCATCCGCGAGGGGACCACGGCCCGCAACCTTTCGGCCTTGATTCCCCTCCTTTCAGCGCATACGGCACCGTTCGTCCACTTCTGTACCGACGACCGTCATCCCGAGACCCTCCACACCGAAGGCCACATGGACGATGTGCTGCGCAAGGCCATCGCCGGCGGGACGGATCCCCTGGTGGCCATCGCCGCGGCCACGATCCACGCCGCGAGGGCCTACGGCCTTGTGGACTTGGGGGCCCTTGCCCCGGGCTTCCGGGCCGATTTCCTCGTCGTGTCTGACCTGGAGCAGTTCGAGGTGGAGCGGGTATACGTGGGCGGGGAGCTCGTGGCAGAAGGAGGCCGGTGCTTGGCGGAGTGCCCCGACATCCCGGCCGGTGATGTCCGGGGCACGGTGGACGTAGATACGGGAGCCCTTTCCTTCAGGATCCCCGCGGAGGGAAAAAAAGCGCGGGTAATCGGAGTGGTTCCAGGCCAGGTGGTAACCGAGGGGTTGATCCTCGAGCCCAAAGAGGTGGGCGGGGAAGTGGTCGCCGACCCGGAACGGGATATCCTGAAGCTCGCGGTGGTGGAGCGACACCGTGGTACGGGGAACGTGGGGCTTGGGCTCGTGCGGGGCTTCGGATTGAAACGGGGAGCCCTTGGTTCAACGGTGGCCCACGATTCCCATAACATCGTTGTGGTGGGAACAAATGACGGTGATATGCGTCTCGCGGTGGCCCGCCTCGTGGAGCTCGGCGGGGGACAAGTGGTGATAGCCGATGGCAAAGTGCTTGCAGAGCTTCCCCTTCCCCTCGGGGGCCTTATGTCCGATCTCCCGCTGGAGGAGGTGGTGCGCCGCAGCGGGGGGCTGAAAAAGGCGTCTCGGAGCTTGGGTTGTGTGCTTCCGGATCCCTTCATGCAGCTTTCCTTTCTGGCCCTTCCGGTGATACCCAAGTTGAAGCTCACCGATTTGGGCCTCGTGGACGTTGAAAGGTTTGAACTGACCTCGCTTTTCGTCGAATAACGGGCGAAAGCGGGCCCTTGGGATGACCCCGGGTTCAATGCCAAGAGGAGATCTGTCGGCTGCGTGCCCATCGTTTGCGCGCATCACACCACCGTGCCGTCGATCATTTCTATGAGGCGGGAGGCCATGTGGCGATAGCGTTCGGGCTTTGAGAGCTCAGGGGGAAGCCCTTTCGTCAGCTCCTCCACTTGAAAAGGCTTCCCGATGTACACGGTGATCTTGGGAAATCTCGGCGGAAACCTCCGGGGAGGATACGGGCCCTGGGGGACGATATTCACGGGGACCAAGGGTTTCTTGAACATTTCCGCCAACCTCACCGCCCCGGTCTTGGGCTCTGCCCCGGGGCGAGTGGTCCCCTCGGGGAAGATCCCCAGGAGCTTGTAGCGTCGAGCCGCCCGGAGCATCTTCTTAAAATCGTCGGGCCCGAAGCGGTCCCTGTCGATCACGGTGGCAAACCCCAGAACGAAGGGGGCGAAGATCGGGTTCCGCGTCAGCCCCCGTCGGGCGATGAAATGCACCCGATGGAAAGGTCCACATGCCACACATACCACCGGGATATCCCAATAGGAGCGGTGCCGCGCCACCAATATCCCCCCACCCCGCAGGTGCTTCCGCCCCCGCACCCGCAGACGGAAAAGCGGGTAGATCACAAGCGAAGCTAAAAGGACCAGGATCCCGTAAATCAAGCCACGAAGCTTATCGGCGATCTTTCCCACGGCGCTCCTCCACCAGCTCCAATACCACTTGAAGGACCTCTTCGGGGGACTTATCGGTGGTGTCGATGATCACCGCGTCCTCTGCGGGTCGGAGAGGAGAGTCTGTCCGGCTGGAGTCCCGCTCATCCCGGCGCTTTATCGCTTCGAGGATCTCCGCGAAGTTCCCACCGCGCTCGCGGAGGCGCCGTCGCGCCCGCTCCTCCGGGGTGGCCCAAAGGAAGATCTTGAGCTCGGCGTCGGGGAGGACCACGGTGCCGATGTCGCGCCCCTCCATCACCACATCTCGGCCCCGAGCGATCTCTCGCTGTAGTGCCACCAGGCGTCGCCGCACTTCAGAGTCCACCGCTACCTTGGAGGAAAGTTCGTCAATTTCAGGGTTCGCTAGCTCATCGGTGATATCCCGCCCGCCGAGGTAGATCCTTCCTCCCTCTCGCACCTCGAGCTTGGCCCTCCTCCAGTCGATCCCGTTCCTTTCCGCCCACGCCACCGCCCGGTACATGGCGCCCGTGGGGACAAAAAGAAACCCCAACTCCTCGGCGAGCCTTTTGGCCAACGTCGTCTTTCCCGCAGCAGCGGGGCCATCGATGGCGATCTTCATCGTCGTTGCACTCCAACCAAGCCCAAAGACCCGATATGACCGAATCGCTTCCCTACACCGCCATTATATTTCGATGTCCGAAGGTGATGTCCCAGGAAGCAGGGTTCCCTTGCCACCGAGATCGCCCCTGTGGGCGACGAACCCTCGCGGGGATTACCCCTCACCCTTCGAGAGTCGGGATCGCGGCGTAACCGGAGCTCATCGAGATAAAAAGCGAAGAGGATGCGAAAAGGTCCAGATTTCCCCGCTCTCCCACCTCCAGGAAGGGAAAGGTCCTGGCGCGGTTTTTTCGGGCGTTGTTGCTCGGGCATCAGGGAACACCAATGAAAAGTACCATGACGCACGGGCATCTCTATTCACGGCGTTCCGGATCGCCGCCAGCACCTCCGCAGGGCGAGGATGTTCACGGAGATGTGCCCCGGCACCGAATACCCGGAAGAGGCCCGCGCCCCAAGAAGGCCTTTGGCCGCCCGGAAGGGCTTTCCACCAAAAGATTTCAAGCGGGGACGCTGAAGCAGCGTCCCCGCTTGCATCCCTCACATGAAAAGGGGATTCACTGGGAAAAGCGAAGCGAAAAGAAGGGATATCACCGACATCAGCTTGATCAGGATATCCAGCGAGGGCCCCACTGTGTCCTTGAGGGGATCACCCACGGTGTCCCCCACCACGCTCGCTGCGTGGGCCTCCGAGCCCTCGCCCCCGTAGTGCCCCAGCTCGATGTATTTCTTTGCGTTGTCCATGGCGCCGCCGGAGTTGGCGCAGAAGATGGCGAGTTGGATCGCCGAAAGTAGCGCCCCGAAAAGCAGTCCCGCCAGGGCATACCGTCCGAACACTATTCCCACGAAAAGGGGCGTTACCACCGCGATCACCGCGGGCAAGGTCATGTTCTTGAGCGCTCCCCCGGCGGTGATGGAGATGCAGCGCTTGTAGTCCGCCACCGCTTCCCCGGTGAGGATCTTGGGGTTTTCCTTGAACTGCCGCCGGATCTCGAGGACGAGAACGTCCGCAGTGCGGGTTACCCCACGGATGAGGATCGCCGAGAACACATACGGGAGCATCGCCCCCACGATCAGCCCCCCGATCACCCACGGCCCCACGGAGATGAGCTGGCCGATGGGGGAGAGGGAGGGGTGGATGTCCCCGATCAGGGGCACTTGGGGCGGGAGGACCTGCTCCGCCGAGCCGATGGCCGACCAAAGGTAAGAGGCGATAAGCCCCAAGGCAGCGAAGGCGGCGGAGCCGATGGCGAACCCCTTCCCGATGGCAGCGGTGGTGTTGCCCACCGCATCCAGCTGGTCGGTGCGCTCCCGCACCTCTTTGGGAAGTTCGGCCATGGTGGCGATCCCCCCGGCATTATCGGCGATGGGGCCATAGGAGTCGATGGAGACGTTCATGGCCACGAACGAAAGCATCCCCGCCGCGGTGAAGGCCACCCCGAGGAGGCCCCCGATGTAATAGGCCAGGACCGTGGCCCCCACGATCACCAATACCGGCCAGAAGGTGGAGAGCATTCCCACCGCCAGGCCGCTGGCCACCCCCACGCCGGGCCCCGCTTCGTTGGCCTTCGCCAGCTCCAGGGTGGGCTTGTACTTGTAGGAGGTGTAGTACTCGGAAAGCCGTCCGATGGCCACCCCGGCCACGAGGCCCAAGAGCACCGTGAAGAACGGCACGAAGTTTGTGGGGGAAAGCCAAGAGATGAGGAGGGCGAAGATCGCCGTAAGGGTGGCCGAGATGATCAGGCCGTCCATGAGAGCGCGCTGGGGATCGCTCCCGCTGCGCGAGCGGATGTAGAGGATCCCCAACCAGGAGGCGAAGGTGCCCCCGGCCACCATCACCACCGGCAAAAGTATCAGCCACCAGTATTGCCCCGCCCCCACGTCGGTGGAGAGCCCGAACTTCTCCAGGATATCCCCGATCCCGGGGTTGTGGCGCCCCACGTAGATGTAGAGGGCCATGACGATCACGGAGATGATGGAACCGACGAAGGACTCCAGGAGGTCTGCCCCAAGGCCTCCCACGTCCCCTACGTTGTCGCCCACGTTGTCGGCGATGGTGGCGGGGTTGCGGGGATCGTCCTCGGGGATCTTCGCCTCCACTTTGCCCACGATGTCCGCCGCCATGTCGGCGGCCTTGGTGTAGATCCCGCCTCCTACGCGGTCGAACAGGGCCACCAACGAGGCCCCGGCGGAGTAAGCGGACACGAGCAACGCCCCCTTGATGAAGTTCACCCCGGCGGCCTTGATGCCGAAGAGGTACTTGGTGTGGATCGCAACGGTGGCTGGGTCGAACTCCCGGCGGAAGAGGGCCAGGACGATGAGGAGCCCTCCTAGGGCGAGGCCCGCCACCCCCAGCCCCATCACGCTCCCCCCGGAGAAGGAGACACGCAGGGCGTCCTTAATGGATTTCCTGGCCGCCTCCGTGGTCGGCGCGTTGGACAGGGTAGCGGCGTTCATCCCGATGAACCCCGCGGCCATGGAGAAAAAGGCCCCGATCCAGAAGGATACTGCAACTTCCCAGTAGAAGAGGATCCAGAGGATAATCCCGATCGCCACGATGGCAATGGTCATGTGTTTGGCCTCTTCGATCATGAAGGTCATGGCGCCCTCGCGGATATAGGACTGGATCTCCTTCATCCTCTTGGTTCCGCGAGGCTGGCGGGCCACATACGCGTTGTAGTAGGCCGCGCTTCCCAGAGCAAGAAGGGAAATCAAACCACTTACCACAATCAGGGCCGTCATCTACCCCCTCCTTCCTTGGTTTTTGGCCTTGACACGAAAGAACCCCCAATTTATCGCCTGTTTTCGCCACCCGCAACCGCCCGTGCTCAGTCGGTGTCGGCGCGGAATTTCAAGATCGATGTCCCCTTTGCCCTCGGGTTTGGTTTCCTCAGGAAAAAAGCGAAAATCTTGGGAAAGGAGGAAGCGCGGTGATCGAACGGTACAGTCTTCCCCCCATGCGTGAGCTTTGGACCGAAGAAGCCCGGTTCCGGCGTTGGGTTGAGGTGGAGCGCGCGGTGGCAAGGGTCCAGGGAGATCTCGGCCTCATCCCCGATGAGGCGTCCCGGGCCATCGTGGAAGGCCTCGACCGGGTGGATATCCCCCGCCTCATCGCTCGGGCCAAGGAGATCGAGGCCCGGATCGGCCATGACGTCCTCTCCTTCGTCCGCGCCCTGGAGGAGGAGCTGGGGGAAGCTGGCCGTTTCGTGCATTTCGGCCTCACTTCCTACGACGTGGTGGACACCGCCCGGTCCATGGCCATGCGGGACGCCCTGGCGATCCTCATCGACGCCCTGGATCGGTTACGGGCGGCGGTGTGGGAAAAGGCGGAGCAGTACAAGCTCACCCCCATGGTGGGCCGCACCCACGGGGTCCATGCCGAGCCCATCACGGCGGGGCTGAAGTTCCTCCTTTGGTACGCGGAGCTTTCCCGCGATCGGGAGAGGCTCCTCTCCGCAAAGGAGGCGATCTCCGTGGGGAAGATCTCCGGATCGGTGGGCACCTACGCCCACCTCTCCCCGGAGGTGGAGCGGCGGGTTTGTTCCCTGTTGGGGCTCGCCCCCGCCCCGATTTCCAACCAGGCCCTGCAGCGGGACCGCCACGCCCAGGTCCTTACGGCGTTGGCCATCGTGGGGGGGACCCTGGAGAAGATGGCCACCGAGATCCGCAACCTTCACCGCACCGAGATCGGTGAGCTCTTGGAGGGGAAACCCCACGGGTCTTCCTCCATGCCCCACAAGCGGAATCCTTCCACCTGCGAGACGATCTCGGGGCTTGCGCGGCTTTTGCGGGCCAACGCCTTGGCCGCCTTGGAGAACATGGCCGTGTGGCACGAGCAGGATCTCACCCGCTCCTCGGTGGAGAGGGTGGTGATCCCCGATTCCTTCCTGGCGTGTCATTTCATGGTGCATCGGATGACAGAGGTGATGGAGAACCTGGAGGTGGAGGAGGAGAGGATGCGGGAGAACCTGGGGATGACCTATGGAGCGATCTTCTCCCAGGCCCTCCTCCTCAAGCTCGTGGAGCGGGGGATGGCCCGCTGGAAGGCCCACGAGCTCGTGGCCGGCCTCGCCCGCAGGGCCCAGGAGGAGGGGGTCCCGCTTGGGGAGCTCGCCTCACGGGACCCGGAATGTTCCCATTTCCTCTCCGGGGAGGAGATCTCCGAGCTCACCGACATCCGTTATTTCCTGCGCTGGGTGGAAGAGATCTTCGGCCGCTTGGGGGCTGGGTGATAAAGCTCCCGGGGATTCCGCGACCGTTGTCATCCCGGGGCTTGGGGGCTAAAATAATATTTGATCGGTTGTCCGTACAAATTGGCGGAGATGGATAGCAAACTCTACCTGCGCGTTAAGGACTGGTTGCGCGAGGCCATCGATAGGGGCACCTATCGACCCGGAGATCGTATCCCCTCCGAACACGAACTCATGAGACGCTTCGGCGTTTCCCGCTCCACCGTGCGCCAGGCCATCTCCGAACTCGTCCTGGAAGGTTGGCTCTACCGCGTCCAGGGAAGCGGCACCTATGTCGCCCGCCCCAAATACCGCCAGACCCTCTCCCGCCTCACCAGCTTTACTGAGGACATGCGCCTTTTGGGCCTCACCCCTCGCTCCCGCCTCCTTTCCTTTCGTCGCGAGCCCGCGGACGAGAAGGTGGCCGCGGCCCTGGCCATACCCCCGGGGGAGGAGGTGCTCCGTATCGAGCGCCTACGGTTCGCCGATGAGGAGCCCATGGCCCTGAACACCTCGATCCTTCCCCGCCACCTCGTACCGGACCTGAAAGGAGAGGACCTCGAGAATGGGTCCCTATACGAAATCCTGGAGCGCAGATATGGGCTTCTTTTGTCACGGGCCGAACAGACCCTGGAGCCGGCCTTGGCCGATCCCTACGCCGCCGAACTCCTCGGGGTCCCCGTGAGCGCCCCCCTCCTCCTGGTGGAGGGGGTGGTCTACCTGAAGAACGGGACGCCCGCGGAATGGGTGCGGATCCTCTACCGCGGCGATCGTTACAAGTTCCACATCGTCGCGGTCCGATGAAAGGAGGTGGGACACGGGAGTAATAGGTGTGGTTTTTCCTAACGAAAAAACCATGGCAAAGGAGGGATGCATGGCGCGGAAGATCCTCTTGGGCGGCGTGCTGTTGATGTTCCTCGGGCTCTTGGTTTGGGGCCAGGAAGTACCGCGGGAGAGGACACTGGTGATCGCCACCGGCCTGCAGCCGTCCACCCTGGATATCGGTGTGGGGTACGAGGCCGCTGCCATCAACGTGAACCTGGTGGTCTACGAGCGCCTCGTGCGCTACAAGCCGGGCTCGGTGGAGGTAGAGCCGGAGCTCGCCAAATCTTGGAGTGTATCCCCGGACGGCAAGGTCTGGACCTTCGAGCTCCACCCGGGGATCGTGTTCCACGACGGGACCCCCTGTGACGCAGCCGCGGTGGCGTTCAGCTTCCAGCGGGCCATGGCCATCAACCTCGGCCCGGCGTGGATGCTGGAGCCCATCGAAAAGGTGGAGGCGGTGGACGATCTCACTGTCCGGTTCACCCTCAAGCGCCCCTATCCCGAGTTCCTCCAAGTGTTGGCCAACATCTTCGGCACCGGCATCGTCTCCCCTGCGGCGGTCAAGGCCCACGCCACCGAGGACGATCCGTGGGCACAGGAGTGGCTGAGCAGCCATATGGTGGGGACTGGCCCCTACAAGTTCGTGGAGTGGGTCAAGGGCCAACACATCATCCTGCGCCGGTTCGAGGACTATTGGCGCGGCTGGGACGGGGTCAAGAACAACATTGAGCAGGTGATCATCCGTTACATCACCGAGCCCTCGGTGCAGCGGCTGTTGCTCGAGCGGGGCGACGTGGACATCGCCATGGACATTTCCGTGGACGACTGGGAGCTCCTCAAGGGGAAACCGGGGATCGCCCTGGTTGAGAAGCCCTCTATGCACGCCACCTACCTCCGCTTCAACTGCGCTGCCGGGCCCACCGCCGACGTGCGGGTGCGCAAGGCCATCCGGGCAGCGCTCGATTACAAGGGGATGATCGAGTACGTCCTCCGGGGCCACGCGGTCCAGATGCAGGGCGCGGCGGCCATCGGTCTCCCCTGCCACAACGATGAGCTGCCGCTGCCGAAACAGGACCTGGAGCTCGCCCGCAAGCTCCTGGCCGAGGCCGGCTATCCCAACGGGGGCTTCACCCTGGAGTACGTGTATGAGTCCGGCCACGAGGACCGCCGCCGGGTGGGAGAGCTCCTCCAGGCGAGCCTCGCCGAGCTGGGCATCACCCTTAAGATCATCGAGCTTCCTTGGCCTGACCTGTGGGAGCGGGTCTCGGCGGCCGATCCGGCGCGGACCCCGGCCATCGTGGCCAACGGTTGGTGGCCGGACTACGCGGACGTGATCAACTTCCTCTACCCCATGTACCACTCGAGCCAGTGGCCTCCCGTGGCCTTCAACATCGGCTTCTACAAGAACGAAGAGGTGGATAAGCTCCTGGATCAGGCCCAGGTGGAGACCGATCCCGCGGTCCGCTGCGAGCTGCTGAAGAAGGCCCAGGCCCTTATCTACGAGGATTGCCCCGATATCGACCTCTACCATCTCACCACACGCATCGCGCTGCGCGACTGGGTCAAGGGCTACGTCTACAGCCCCATCTACACCGAGGGCTTCTTCCTCTACGACATGTGGCTGGAAAAGTGAAAGGCGTCGGGGAGGGGCTTCGGCCCCTCCCCTTTTGATTTAAATGTGGGCCTATCTCCTGCGGCGGCTGGGCTATACACTTATCACTTTGTGGGGACTTACGCTCATCACCTTCGTCCTCACCCGGGTGGTGCCGGGTGACCCTGCCCGGGTCGCCGCCGGGCCCCAGGCCCGCCAGGAACAGGTGGAGCAAGTCCGGAAGATGTACGGCCTGGACAAGCCCCTTTGGGTCCAATACGGGATCTACATGCGGAACCTCTTACGAGGTGACTTCGGGAAGTCCCTGTGGTCCAAGCGCCCGGTGATCGAGGACCTCCGGGCCTACTTCCTCCCCACCATGGAGCTAGGGCTCACCGCTGGCCTCCTGTTCTTCTGTCTGGGAGTTCCCCTGGGGATCCTCTCCGCCGTCTACCGCAACAGTCCCCTGGACCACCTTTCGCGGCTCTTCGCCTTGGCCGGAGTTTCGCTTCCGGTCTTTATTTTCGGCTTAATCCTCCAACTTATCTTCTACAAGATCCTCGGTTGGTTCCCGGCGGGTGGACGCATCGATCCCTTCATCGCTCCGCCCCGGCATCTCACCGGGTTCTACATCCTGGACAGCGTCCTTACCGGCAACTGGAAAGCCCTGCTCTCCGCATTGCACCACATCTTCCTCCCCGCGGTGACCTTAGCATATGGCTCTCTCGCCGTGGTGTCACGCATGACCCGGGCGAGCCTTCTGGAGGTCCTAGGACAGGACTACATCCGCACCGCCCGGGCAAAGGGCCTCGCGGAGCGTGTCGTCCTCCTAAAGCATGCCCTTCGCAACGCCATGGTCCCCATCCTCACCATCACCGGGCTCCAGATAGGTTCCCTCCTGGGAGGGGTGTTGTTGGTGGAGATTATCTTTTCCTGGCCGGGCTTGGGGACGTATGCCTATACCGCGGTGACGGTCCTCGACGTGAACGCCATCATGGCCATTACCCTGGTCACCGGAGTCCTTTACACCGGGGTGAACCTCCTGGTGGACCTGCTTTACACCGTGGTGGACCCTCGCATCCGGTACCGATGAGGGAAGACCTGCGGACCATTTGGAAGTTCCTCCGGCCGAGCCGGAACCCGCTGGGATTCCTCGGCGTCGTTTTGGTGTTCTTCATTTCCCTATGCGCCATAATCGCGCCCTACGTGGTGCCCTACAGCCCTTACAGGGTAACCCTTGTCGCCCGGCTCCATGCCCCCTCCTGGGAGCACCCCTTCGGCACCGATGAGCTAGGACGGGATATCTTCTCCAGGGTTCTGGTAGGGACCAGATTTTCCCTCCAGGCCGCGGTGGTGATCATCGGGCTTTCTCTGCTTTGTGGCACGGTGATCGGGACGCTGGGGGCCTTGGCGGGGGGATGGGTAGATGACGTTCTCATGCGTCTTACCGACTCATTTCTCGCATTTCCGTACCTCGTCTTCGCGATGCTCGTCTCGGCGGTACTCGGCCCAAGCCTTCCCAACGCCATGCTGGCCATCTCCGTCACCTGGTGGCCCTGGTACGCGCGTCTGGCCCGGGGCCAGATCCTCTCGGTTAAGACCCAACTCTACGTGGAGGCAGCCCGGGCCGTAGGGGTAGGGGGGCTTCGGCTTTTCTTCAACTATTTCCTCCGCAACGCCCTTTCCCCCCTCATCGTCCAGGCGACCCTGGATGTGGGCTACGCCATCCTGCTCACCTCAAGCCTTAGCTTCGTGGGACTGGGGGCCCAGCCGCCCACGCCGGAATGGGGCAGGATGGTGGCCGACGGGCGTCAGTATCTCCTTTCCTACTGGTGGGTCCCCATCTTCCCGGGCCTCGCCATCTTCGTCACCGTCCTGGGGTTCAATCTGATCGGCGATGCCATCCGGGACTTCGCCGATCCGAGGACGCGGAGATGAAGCGGGAGTTGGTGGCGATCGGGGACATTAACTGGGACACGATCCTCGCGGTTCCCCGGATCCCGGGGCCAGACGAGGAAGCGGAGCTCCTGTCCCTGCGGGAGGTGCCCGGAGGCGATGCGGCCAACGTGGCCGTGGCCTTCGCCCGCCTGGGGGGGCGAGCGGGAATGATCGGCGCTGTGGGCACGGACTCAGCAGGTCAGACCTTGAGGGCCCACCTTGCCGTCTCAGGGGTGGATACCCGGCGGGTGCTCACGGTGGAGGGGCCGAGCGGGCGTGCCTTCTCCCTGGTGGAGCCGGATGGAGTCCGGCGCCTCCTCTACATCCGGGGAGCCAACGCCCGGCGGACGCTAACCGCCGATGACTTGGCCTACCTTGAGGACGTGGATTGGCTTTACGTGGCGGATCCCCTTCCCTCCACACTCGAAACCTTGGCGGAATGGTATCGGGCGAGCAGGGGTCTTCCCCGGCTCGCATTGGACCCCGGCTCGGCGGGGGCTTCGAGGGGCATCGATTACTTCGCCCCTGTCCTTCCATATCTCTCCCTCCTCTTGCTCAACGAGGTGGAAGCGCAGATCCTCTCCGCACAGCGGGGGCTCAAAGGGGCTGTGGAGGTCCTCAAGAGGGCTTGCCCCATGGTGGTAGTGAAGCGGGGCGAACACGGAGCGCTTGTGGTCACACGTGAAGGCGAATTCGCCGTCCCCGCATTCCCCGTGCGGGCTGCGGATACCACGGGCTGCGGTGACGCCTTCAACGCCGCCTTCCTTTTCGCCCTCATGCGGGGGATGTCGCCACGGGAGGCAGTGCGGTGGGGGAACGCCGCGGGGGCCCTGGTCGCGGAGAGACCGGGGGCCTACGGCCCCACGCGGGAGGAGCTCGAAAGGTTCTTGACACATAACGAGGGGGTGAGATAGGGTGTCGATGTCACGGCTCTGGGAAACGAGAAAACCGATCATCGGGATGGTCCACCTTCCTCCGCTTCCGGGCTCTCCCGGGTACCGAGGGGAGCCCCTGGAGGAGATCGTGCGGTTCGCCCTCCGGGAGGCCGAGGCCCTGCGGGAGGGTGGAGTGGACGCGATCCTGGTGGAGAATTTCCATGATTACCCCTATCCCATCGGGAAAGTCCCCACCCCCACCCTGATCACCATGGCCGCGGTGGCCCACCGCGTACGCGAGGCGGTGGACATCCCGGTGGGGGTGAACCTCCTCTTCAACGATGCCGAGGACGAGCTCTACCTTGCATGGTGTCTGGGACTCGATTTCATCCGGGTGGAGGGGTTCGTGGACCTTTTGCTTTCGGACATGGGCCCCCTGCCCCCCGCAGCTCCCGACCTCATGCGTCTGCGTCGGACCCTGGGGGCAGAAGGGGTGGCGATATTGGCCGACGTCCAAGGGAAGTACACTCATGCCCTCCCCGCTCGCGAGATCGCCGACTCGGCCCGGGATGCCCTGGAGCGCGGCCGCGCCGACGCGGTGATCATCACCGGAGCCCGGACCGGTCAGGCCGCCCCCTTGGAGCTCGTGCGACGATTGAAGGAAGAGCTCCCGGAGGCGAGGGTCCTCCTTGGGAGCGGCGTCACCCCGGATAGCGTCCCCGAGCTCCTTGCAGTGGCCGATGGGGCCATCGTGGGGAGCTACTTCAAACGGGACGGCGACGTCCACAACCCGGTGGATCCCGATCGGGTTCGGAGGCTGATGGCCGCCGTGAAAGACGTCCGAGGGGAGGGAGGATGAAGGTCCTTCTGGTTGGCCATGGGGCCCGGGAGCACGCCATCGCCGCCGCCCTTAGCCGCTCCCCACAGGATCCCCGTATCTTCGCGTATATGGCCACCCCCAACCCGGGGATCCTGCGCCTAGCGGAGGACTGGACCGAAGGCCCCCTCACCGATATCGCCACTTTGGCGGGGTACGCCCGACGGGTCAGGCCGGATCTCGTCATCTTCGGCCCCGAAACGCCGCTGGCCGCCGGGGCGGTCGATGCACTGGAGGAGAAGGGGTTCCCCTGCGTGGGGCCACGTCTGGCCTTGGCCCGGCTCGAGGCCGACAAGGCTTTTATGCGGGATTTCATGGGAAGATACCTCGGTCGAGGCTATCCCCGCTGGTGGGTCTTCCACGACTTGGCGTCCCTTGAGGAACATCTAAGCGCTCATCCCGCCTCGGTGATAAAGCCCGTCGGCCTCACCGGGGGAAAGGGCGTGCGGGTGATGGGGAAGCAGCTCGCGGGTTTGGAAGAAGCCCTGGAGTATGCGCGTTTCCTTCTTGAACGGGATGGGAAGGTCTTGGTGGAGGAACGTTTGGAAGGGGAAGAGTTTTCGTTGATGGTCTTCACCGATGGAAAGCACTGTGTTCCCATGCCGCTGGTACAGGACTACAAGTACGCCCGCGAGGGCGATACCGGCCCCATGACGGGCGGCATGGGCTCTTATTCCTGCGCCGACCACCTCCTCCCCTTTGTGTCCCAGGACGACTTCGAGACCGCGCTGGGGATCGTGGAGGAGACCATCCGGAAGTTGAACGCGGTCACCGGTGTCCCTTACCGGGGCGTACTGTACGGCCAGTTCATCCAAACCGCCGACGGCCCTAAGGTGATCGAGTTCAACGTGCGCTTCGGTGACCCCGAGGCGATGAACGTGCTGTCCCTCCTCCTCACCGACCCCCTGGAGGTCTTCGCTTCGGTGGCCGCGGGGGAGCTGGTGAGGGAGGTCGAGTTCGCCCGCGAGGCCACGGTATGCAAGTACCTCGTGCCCAGGGGATATCCCGAGGCCCCAGAAGTCGGGGTCGAGTTCGCGCTGCCTTTGCGGGAGCTCGCGGCAGCGGGGGCAGAGGTCTACTTCGCCTCGGTGGAGGAGGTGAACGGGAAGTACCGCGCCACCGCCTCCCGGAGCGTGGCGCTCCTGGCACGGGCGGGGACGCCCCATGAAGCCAAGCGGATCCTGGACGATATCTTGGAGGCCCACTGCCCTCCCTCTATTACCGCCGCGACATCCCCCGCCTCCCCGGGGATTGACCCCCCGATGTGCTCCGATCCGTATTTGGTAACCTATCTGCGGCTGGGATATCCTCGTAATCATGGAATTCCTCGTTCTCTTTGGAAGTGGCCTTGCCATCGGGGTCGTCTCCTCCATGATCGGGATCGGTGGGGGATCGTTCATGGTACCCCTCTTGGTCCTGGGAGGGTTTGTGGCCACTGCCCAGGAGGCGGTGGGGACGAGCATAGCGGGGGTGCTCTTCATGGGGCTTTCCGCCTCCCTGGCTTACCGGCGGTCCCGGACCGGCGATCCGTTATTGGCCCTGTGGACCGCCCCGGCGGCGATCCTCACCTCCTGGGGAAGCGCGGCCTTCAGCGGGCGGGTGGAGTCCAGAGGGATCCTGGTTGCCTTCGGGGCCCTCTTGGCGGCCATGGGCATCGTCATGGCCCTGGGGAAGACCCCCAAGGAGCTCGGGGGGGCGCCGCGGAAGATCCTCCCCTATCCCTGGGGGG
>Ga0209410_1000202_pt1 | contig 25910 bp, 22 predicted proteins | sample Mar14436cmmetaG_FD_184135 | JGI IMG/M metagenome (GOLD analysis project Ga0209410, IMG submission 184135) | Marine hydrothermal vent microbial communities from Guaymas Basin, Gulf of California to study Microbial Dark Matter (Phase II) - Marker... ... | reverse complement strand
GTTTGGACACATAGAAACTTATGAAGAACGCATTGAACACATGTTAAAAATCAGGGCCTTGCAGGACAAAACAGGGGGATTTACGGCCTTTATTCCTTGGACATTTCAACCTAAAAATACGGCCTTAGGTCATTTAAGGCCTATAGGTGCGGTAGAATACTTAAAAACATTGGCTATTTCTCGGATTGTTTTAGATAATGTAGCTAATATTCAAGCATCTTGGGTGACCCAAGGGGAAAAAATTGGACAAATTTCTTTATTTTTTGGGGCTAACGATATGGGAAGCCTTATGCTGGAGGAAAATGTGGTAGCTGCTACTGGGGTGCATTTTAGAATGAAGGAAGAAAAAATGCGGTATTTGATTGAACAGGCAGGATTTAGACCGCAAAGGAGAAATATGCAGTATGAATGGATATAATATCTACCGCGCCAAATGGGTCTTGCCCATTTTTAGACCCCCTATTGAAGATGGGGCAGTAGTGGTGAGCAATGGGAAAATCATCAAGGTAGATTCTTATGCAGATATTTCTGAAAAAGGCATTCAGGGGAAATGGGTTGACTTAGGTGAAAGGGCAATTTTACCTGCCCTGGTCAATGCCCACACCCATCTGGAATTATCAGCCTTAAAAGGATTAAAAGCAGGTAACTTTGTCCATTGGCTTAAATCACTGATAGAAGCCAAGCAAAAGTTAAATAAAAAAGATTTTAAAACAGCAGAACACAAAGCATATAAAATGTTAAGACAAACAGGCACCGGATTGGTAGGAAATGTCAGAAATTTTTTAACTTTATCCGATAGTAAAGATAACATATCTGAAGTTAATCTTTTAGAATTTTTAGGTTTTAACCAAAAAACGGCAGAAATTAGATGGCCAACCTGGAAGATGTTTTTAGATACCCATCCAGCATTTATACCCAGTGCTCATGCCCCCTATAGTGTTCATCCTCAATTTCTCCCTAAAATAAAGCAATTGGCTGAAGACAGAAATCAACCTTTCTCTATCCATGTGGCAGAAAGTCAGGCAGAAGTGGAATTTTTGCTGACAGGTAAAGGGGCATTAAAAGATTTATTAATAGAAAAGAAATTATGGGATGAGAATTTTAAGGTGCCAAAAAAACGCCCTATTGCCTATTTAGAATCTCTGGGTGTGCTTAATCCTAAAACTCTATGTGTTCATTGTGTTGAGGTGAATGAGAGAGATGCTTCTATTTTACAAAAATATGGGGTTAAAGTATGTCTTTGTCCCCGTAGTAATGCTTATCTAGGGTTAAAGTCTGCCCCTTGGTTATTGTTTAAGAAAATGGGCATTTCTCTGTGTTTGGGGACAGATAGTCTGGCTAGCAATACCGATTTAAATTTGTTCAAAGAAATGGCCTATTTGCTAGATTATGGGCCTTTTTCTCCCAGTGAATTATTAGAGATGGCTACTTGGCGAGGGAGTATGGCCTTGGGGCAAGGACAGAACTTTGGAGTGCTTTTTCCTGGCGCTATGGCTCGATTTTTGGTTTTACCAGTGAAGGGGAAAAATCTGGCTGAGGCGGTCATTCTGGCTGGTGCTCAAGGAGAAATTACATGGATAGAATAGTACTTCGCTTAGGTAAGTTCCCATTTTTAAATTGTGTTCCAATTTATCATGCCTTAGAGAGTGGTAAGGTTAAGTGTGAAACCCGATTTAAAATCGTCTCTGGCACTCCAACAGAGACTAATGCCCTTTTAAACAAAGGAGAGCTTGAGCTAGGAATTATTTCTTCTGTGGCCTATGTTGATATGGCTGGAAAATGCTTAATTTTACCTGAACTTTCTATTTCTTCTTATGGAAAGGTCAAAAGTGTCATCCTCTTTAGTCGTATACCCATAACTGCTTTAGATGGACAACCAGTCATGCTTACACCTCATTCTGCTACCTCTATTTTGCTGTTAAAGTTGATTTTTTCTAAATATCTTGGTATTCAACCTAGATATCTAATAGGTGAAATAGGACAGCCTAACGGAGAGGCAGTGGCAGGTTTGGTGATTGGTGATAGGGCTTTAAGACTTCAGGTAGAGAAGATTTACCCTTATCAGTTAGACTTAGGTGAAGTTTGGTATAATTTAACCGGACTTCCCTTTGTTTTTGGTCTTTTTGTAGTGAGAAAAAACGTTTGGGAAGAATACAAACAGGTTGTTAAACATATATGGCAAGCATTGCTAGCATCCAAAAGATGGGGTCTCAATCATCTAAAAACATTGGCTAGATGCTATTCTCAACTTTCCTTGGTAGAGTATTGGCAACATCTAAATTATGATTTGACCTCTTTGCATTTAAAAAGTGTAAAGCTGTTTTTCCACTATCTCAAGGAAGCAAAAGAGATAGAAACTATACCCTTATTTAGTATTATAGAAACTTGAAAAAATCTTCACGATTTTTTCACGATAAATATAGTAAAAAAAGAATGGTGAGAGTAATGTTGGTTTCTCAATCAAAAGGGATGACTTTAACAGAAATGATGGTAGTTTTAGGTATTATTGCTACTTTGTTGGGTATAGGCAGTGTGGGTTTGAAGGCCTTAAAAGCCAATTATGATTTGGTCAATGCCACCAACCAATTATATGCTGATCTGGAATGGGTGAGACAGCAGTCTATGGGAGGTAGTCATCAGTTTGGTATACAGTTTCGGCCCTGGTATGATGACAATGGAGTAGCTCACAATACTGCGGATGGTTATAATGTAATTTTTGAAGATAAAAATGGTAATGGAGTATATGACCCTGGTCAGGCACCACCAAATAGAGAAGAAATCAGGACAGTTGACCTCAGAGGGAAAAATGTTACTCTTGCTGTTTCTCCTAATACTAATACACTCTGGTATAATCGTAAGGGAATACCTAGTCAGTTATTCGCCATTACCCTGACCACTCCATATAGTAATCCAACACAGAATATTAATACCAAACGGATTACCGTAAGCATGTTTAAAATAAGGATCCAGTGATGAAAAAAGGCTTTACATTAATAGAGTTATTGCTGAGCCTGGCCATGTTGGGTTTTATCTTAATGGCGCTCACTCACGCCACGGTGGTGGTGATGAAGCACAATTCTTATATAGAACATAAGAAGATAGCCCTGGAGTTAGGTCAGGGGGCAATTGATTATTTAGCCAATCTTCCTTATAACCATGTGCTTTTAAGAGACATACAATCCAATAATACCTTTATAAATGTTTTTCCTAATGCACCCTGTCCTCCTTCTACACCTTATGGCATTACTGACCTCAATAATAACCAACAAGTCTATTTAGTAGATAATGGAAATGGACAATATGATGGCTTTCCTGACAGATTGGATGGAGGTGAAGCAGGATTAGGTGTAGACCATCCAGATACCGCTATACCTGTTGCCAGTTATAATAATATTGCCCCCATACAAATGGTGCGTAATCTCACTTATTACAAAATCTGGGGTATCAGAGATTTGACAAATGCTAAAGAAATTGTTTTGGTGGTTTATTGGTTTGAATTAAATAACCCTCAAAATATTCCTTATCATATTACTTTAAGGACGGTAAAGAGGCAGAAATAATGGATAAAAAAGGCATGACTTTGTTAGAGCTTTTAGTGGTGATGGCCATCTTGGTGGTGGTAATCACCGGTGCCTTAACATTTTTATCCAGTCTTACTAAAAGAAGTTCTCAAGAAACTGCTAGGAGCAAGACCAGCCAAACAGGATTAATTTCTGATTTGATTTTAATCAGGGATATTGCTATGGCCGGGATGGGAGTGCCGGTAGAAGTAGGTGGACAGTTTGTGCCTATTGGTGGGATGTTACCTGGAGGTACTAATCCCAATAATACAGGACAAAATGGTTCTGACCAGTTAATGATCAAAGGAGCAGTGATTTCTTCTGGGGCCAATGATTATTTTAAATGGGGATATAATGTAAATTATATCATTTCTGGTAGTAGTAATATAATTGTGAGTGCCTTACCTGACCCTCTTAATCCAACTCTTCCTCCATATTCACCCAATGTGCAAGATTTATTCACCCTCAGCCGTGCTGGTTACCGACATCCTTTTGAAAATGGAGACATGGTGGTTTTTCTGGATGCAGAGACAAAGCAACTTTTAGGTAGTAATGTTTATAATGTAAGTGGTGTAGGAGCTACGGGTTTTAATATTGCTCCTAATACAGATTTCACCATTAGAGACTATGGGAGTCTGATATTTAGTCTGGGAGGGATAGGTGTGGTCAATTTTAATGATTATCTGACCAACAGATTTACTGGTTACAGGTTAAGTGCAGGCACTCAACCTCAATGTGCCCCTAATACTCGCTCTTTATTACGAGTTTATGGTGGTGCAATGGACCCTATCCTGGACTGTATCCTGGACTTTCAGGTGCAGTTTGGTCTGATTGATGCAACCACGGGTAATGTTACCTGGTTAAATGATATTTCTGCCACTTCTGCTGCTCTTCTTAAAGACCAACTCAAAATTGTTCGCATCTTTATTGTTAAACAAATGGGGAAAAGAGACCCTAAATACTTTTACCCCTTTAACACTATACCAAATGCCTCTATACCTTTATTTTCAGTAAATTCAAACGGTAATGTGGTAAATGCCCGTCCTGATGCCGGCCCTCCTGCCAATGCTATTATCAATCTTACAAATGCCCAAAGGCAGTATCACTGGCGTCTTATTACTTTAGACATACCTTTGAGGGAGTTGCAATGAATAATAAAGGTGTAGCCCTTTTAACTGTTTTGTTGGTGATGATTATCGGTCTGGGGCTTACAGCCATTACTACCCTTTTGATAGTAAGAGGGTATCAAACCAGCAGGGCAGCTAAAAATTATCAAATTGCCTTACAAATGGCTCAGGGGGGTATAGAGGAGGCTATTATCGATTTAGAAACTACTAGTTATGTCAGCGCACAAAATTTTATAAATCTTAATCCCCAAACTGGAGACCCTGGAGACCCTAATGATTTCTATGAGATTAACGAGGTATTCTGGAAACCATTATCGGGATTCGGTGGTGTCCCTGTGTTTCCACCTGTAGCTGGAGCATATTCAGCCATTCCCAGTATTGGAGTTTATTATCTAATCCATGCTCAGGCCACTAAAGGTGATAGCCAGGCAGATTTATATGTCTTGTATGTTAAAGGATATTAAGACTGTAGTAATCCCTCTAGATTTTATCCCTGTTTTATAAATCTCAACTCTTATTTCAGTGTCAAAAGTAGGGTTTTTGGGTAAATGGGATTTATTCATCTATCGCAGAACCTTTGTCAACGAAAATAGCCTTTATTTACCTACCGTTTATAGCCCATATTAGCATTTTATCTAATATTTTTTGCTTCTTTTAATGTTTCTGTTAAAATGAGAACATAATTTATTGGAGGAGAATAAAATGAAATATCTTATTTCTCCCTGTCGGGATGCCTGTCCTTTGATGCGGCCTATTCAAAGGCATAACATCCTTTTGGGTTATCTAGGTAAGTTGGTTGAAACAGGTTTAGCCGATGAAGAAGTCTTTCTAAAAATATATGATGAATTATTTAATTTTAATCCGCTGTTTGGCATTTGTGGCTATATCTGTGGAATATGTGAAAATAATTGTAATCGCAACGAAATCGATGGGCCTGTGCAAGTGAGGCTTATAGAAAGGTTTCTCTTTGATTGGTATAAAAAGGCAGTTAATGAGGGGAAATTCCCTCCTTATAGACCCATAGAGATGTCTTCAGCAAAAAGTGAAAAGGTAGCTATTGTAGGTGGAGGTCCGGCTGGTTTAACGGCTGCCTTTTTCTTAGCCAAAGAAGGTTATAAAATAACCTTACTTGAAAGTAAGTCTAAATTAGGAGGGGCCTTACGGTTTATTCCTTCCTTTCGTCTTCCTAAAGATGTGTTGGCCTTTGCTATTGACCAGATTGTCACCCCTTTATCCATTGAAGTCCAGTTAAAAGCCAATATACCTATAAATGTTTTAAAAAGGAACTATAACGTTATACTCATAGCAACTGGCACTCCTTTGCCACGTCCTATTCCTCCCTTTGCTAGGGATTATCCAGGGGTAGAAACAGCCGTTGAGATACTTAGTCAGATTAGTGAAGGGAGCATAAATAAGGATAAATATAAAGGGAAAAAGGCAGTAGTAATTGGAGGAAGTGGCGTAGCTATAGATACAGCTCGCTCTTTAAGACGGCTAGGAGCCGAGGTAGCGCTGGCTTGTTTGGAATCAGCGGATAGAACCTCTAAGGATGGGATTCTAGCTAATGAAGAAGATGAACAAGCAGGAAAAGAAGAAGGAATAACCTTTTATTATTCTAGGGGTTTGGATAGAGTGGAAAAAAACAATAGTCAACTGCATCTTACTTTTTCTCTCTGCACTTCTGTCTATGACTTAAAAGATGGGAGGAAGATTTTCAATCCGCAATTTGATGCAAGTGACACTATCTCTGTAAACACAGATTTTTTGGTTTTTGCTATAGGTCAATTGCCAGATAGGGAATATTTAAAAGAGATATTAGATGAAAACGGAAGATTAATGGCAGACCCTTTAACTCTATCTACTTCAGAACAAGGTGTTTTTGTAGCAGGGGATGTTTTTAGAATAGGCCGGGCGGCTGAGGCTATAAGGGCTGGAAAGGAAGCTGCCAATTCTATAAAAGGATTTTTAGAACATAAAGAATTAAAAAGAGAAAAGATAGAATATTTTACTGTGAGCTTACCTTATCTCAAAGAGAGGATACTTATTAACCCCCCCCAAAAGACATCCTTTTTGGCCTTAGAGCAGCGTTTACATAGTTTTGATTTAGAACAAGAGGGGTTTGATTTAAAACAGGTTATTTTAGAGGCACAAAGGTGTTTACACTGCGATATTTGTGATAATTGTAGGGCTTGTGTTACTTTAGGTTTTCGCCAAGACGTGAGTAAGATGTATGTAATAGAAGAAAAGTGTGATGGCTGTGGTTATTGTGTGGATGTTTGTGTTTATAACGCTATTAAAATTATAGAATATACAAAAAATAACGAGATAAAAAAGACCATAGAAGTAAATACTTATCTCTGTCGGGGGTGTGGTTCTTGCCAAGCCACCTGTCCTAAAGAAGGTTGTGCCATCCCTGGATTTAGTTTGGCAGAGTTTAGAGAGGAAATTAATAAGTATTTAGGGGGTAAAATACAAATTATTCAAGGTTGAATTTAAAAAATTGAGATTATTATCCAAAAAAGCATAATAACTTTAAAAGAAAACCACAAACCTGTCTGCCTGTCGGCAGACACGGCTGTCGGGCAGGGAACAGGCAAATGTGGCAAAATAAAGCAAATTTTTAAAAACATAGCTTTTTTCAATAATCAACCTCGGAAGCGGTAGTATGGATGGCTTGTTATCATTACTTAATTAAAACTCTTGATTTATAGGTCATAAGACCAATAAAGTTTAATCCCTTTGCTTTCTAAATAAGAGACTACGGGGGGTAAAATGTCATGCACAACTGCAATTTTTAAAGTTTCTTCTTCTGAGATATTTTCAAGTTTTACTATGTATTTAGTTAATTTTAAAAAGCGATCGACCTCTTTTTTAGAAAGGCTTGTCTTACACTCACCCAAGATGAGTATCCGCTTTCCATTTTGTGCCCCCCATCCATAGATATTTACCTGGATATAGCGGCCTTTTCTTGTTCCCGGAAAATACCGCCTTACTAACTTTCCTTCCACTTTTATCTTTAAGTCTTTTTCCAAAAGTGCAGGGAGGGCTTTATAAGCTTGGTTTTCCAAATTGTAACCTACAGCATCTGACATACTTTCAAGACGTCTTCTAGTTTCAACATGCTCATTAATAAGCTTATTTAAAGAATCTTCTGTTTTATTCTGGGCAGCGGCTAGTTCTTCCAGTCTTTTTTCTGTTTTGCTTTGGGCAATAGCTAGTTCTTCTAGTCTTGCTTCTGTTCTTCTAGTTTCAACATGCTCATTAATAAGCTTATTTAAAGAATCTTCTGTTTTATTCTGGGCAGCGGCTAGTTCTTCCAGTCTTTTTTCTGTTTTGCTTTGGGCAATAGCTAGTTCTTCTAGTCTTTTTTCTGTTCTGCTTTGGGCAATAGCTAGTTCTTCTAGTCTTGCTTCTGTTTTGCTTTGGGCAACGGCTAGTTCTTCCAGTCTTTTTTCTGTGTTACTCTGAGCAACAGCTAGTTCTTCTAATCTTTTTTCTGTTTTTACAGCTAGTTCTTCTAGTTTTGCTTCTGTTTTACTCTGGGCAGCGGCTAGTTCTTCCAGTCTTTTTTCTGTTTTGCTTTGGGCAGCGGCTAGTTCTTTTACAATTTTTGAAAGTTCAGTTATATTTTTCTTCAAGGCTTCAAAATCACTTTTTCTCGCTATTTCAACCATATCTTTGTAAAGCACTTTAGTAAAATGGAAAAAGTATTCTCTGAATTCCTTAGGCATTTTTTGGATTATTTTCCTTAGGCATTTTTTGGATTATTTCAAGGACTTCAGCAGGTATCATTTGAATTTACCCTTTTTGTAAAACTTTAACAAATAATAGAAGAATTGTCAAAATTAACCGCAGTCCAAACAAAAGTCTATTTTGAATTAATACGTGCCTCCTCCTTGGTTTTATTTATAATTTGGGATAATTTATAATATATGTTTAAGTTAGTCTCTGAATATCAACCAAAAGGTGACCAGCCTCAAGCCATTGCTAAATTAGTAAATGGGATAAAAAAAGGACTAAAATATCAAGTGCTTCTTGGCGTTACAGGTTCAGGTAAGACTTTTACTATGGCCAATGTTATTGCTCAGATTCAAAAGCCTACCTTAATAATTGCGCCCAATAAGGCCCTAGCTGCTCAGCTTTATGGGGAGTTTAAACGTCTTTTCCCAGAAAATGCAGTGGAATTTTTTGTTAGCTATTATGATTATTACCAACCAGAGGCCTATATTCCTGAAAGAGACATTTATATTGCTAAAGATGCTACTATTAATGATACTATTGACCGCCTTCGCCATCGGGCAACACATGCCCTTTTGACTAGAAGAGATGTTATTATTGTAGCTAGTGTTTCCTGTATTTATGGTTTAGGTTCTCCAAAAGCCTATCATGCCCATCATCTTATCTTGCTCAAAGGAGAGGAAAGAGACCGAGATAAAATCATTCGCAAATTAATAGATATGCAATACCAGCGTAATGATGTTGATTTTAAACGGGGCACATTTCGGGTCCGCGGTGAAAGAATAGAAATTTTTCCAACTTATGAGGAAGAAGAGGCAGTCCGTATAGAATTTTTTGGAGACATAATAGATGGCATATATATTATTGACCCTTTACGCTGTAAGGTTAAAAAAAGTTTAACAGAACTTATTTTACATCCAGCTACGCATTATCTCAGCGAAACAGGCAATATGGAAGACATTATTGTTTCAATTAAAAAGGAAATGGAACAGCAGGTAAAATTTTTTCTAAGCCAAAACCGATTGATTGAGGCCCAAAGGATTAAAGAACGCACACTGTTTGACTTAGAGATGATGGCTGAGCTAGGCTATTGCCATGGTATTGAAAATTATGCCCGGTATTTGGATGGTCGTGCTCCTGGAGAGCCTCCTTATACTTTATTGGATTATTTTCCTAGAGATTACTTGATGTTTATTGATGAAAGCCATATTACTGTGCCTCAGATAAGAGGTATGTATGTTGGAGACCGCTCTAGAAAACAAACATTAGTAGAATACGGATGGCGTTTGCCATCAGCTTTAGATAATCGCCCTTTAAATTTTGAGGAGTTTGAAGGCAGAATTAATCAAGTAATATATGTTTCAGCTACTCCAGGCAATTATGAAAAGAAAAAAGCAAAAGGCAGAATAATAGAGCAAATAATTCGTCCTACCGGCTTAATGGACCCTAAAATTTATGTGCGTTCAGCTACTCACCAAGTGGATGATTTGTTAGGGGAAATCAGAAAAAGAGTAACTAGAGGAGAAAGGGTATTGGTAACTACCTTGACTAAACGGATGGCAGAGGACTTGACTGAATATTACGCCAATTTAGGGATACGAGTGAAATATTTGCATTCTGATATTGATACTTTAGAAAGGGTGCAAATCATCAGGGATTTAAGGAGGGGTGAATTTGATGTGCTTATTGGAATAAATCTCCTTCGTGAGGGATTGGACCTGCCTGAAGTGTCTCTAGTGGCTATCTTGGATGCGGATAAAGAAGGTTTTCTCCGCTCTGAACGTTCCCTAATTCAAACCTGTGGGCGGACTGCCCGAAATGTCCATGGGGAGGTTATTTTTTATGCCAATGAAGTAACTGATTCTATGAAAAAAGCAATAAGAGAAACAGAAAGAAGACGAAGAATTCAGCAAGCTTATAACCAAGCCCACCATATCACACCCACCACCATTCAAAAAAGTATAGATAATATCCTGAGTTCTATTTACGAAGCCGATTATTATGAAGTGGGTGTAGTAAAAGAGCCAGAAGTGGAATATAGAAATAGAGAAGAATTAGAAAAGAAAATCGCCCAATTAAAGAAAGAAATGAAGAAAGCAGCCCAGGTCTTGGAGTTTGAAAAGGCAGCAGAATTACGGGATAGGATAAAAATGCTAGAAGGATTGGTGCTCAAATTGTAGAAACTTGCCCTATCCCTAAAAAGTGTTTATTTTTAAATCAAAAAATAAAAGGAGATTTAGATGGATATTTCTCGGTTTACGCAAAAAACACAAGAGGCTTTAGCTGAGGCCCAAAATATTGCTGTGAGTTATGGCCATCAGGAAGTAGATAATGAGCACCTCCTTTTGGCCTTTTTGAAACAAGAAGGGGGGCTTTTTCCCAGATTGTTGCAAAAAATGAATGTCCCAATAGATAGCTTTAAAGAGCAAGTAGAAGGCCTTTTAGATAAAAGGCCGAGAGTCAAAGCTATAGGTGGAGAATTAGGAAAGGTTTATCTTTCGCAAAGGCTTTTTAAAATTCTTAGTAGAGCCCAGGAAGAGGCCAAACATTTAAAAGATGAATATACCAGTGTAGAGCATATCATTTTGGCCTTTATTGAAGAGGGACCTAGCACGGATGTAGGGCGTATTTTTCAAACCTTTAATATCACCAGAGAACGTTTTTTAGAAGTATTGAATGAAATCCGAGGCAGTCAAAGGATTACTAGTCCTACACCTGAAGAGACTTACGAAGCCTTAGAAAAATATGGGCGTGATTTGGTTAAAGAGGCTAAAAGGGGAAAATTGGACCCAGTAATTGGTCGGGACTCTGAAATTAGACGTGTTATTAGAATCTTGTGTAGAAGAACTAAAAATAATCCAGTATTAATCGGTGAGGCAGGTGTGGGTAAAACTGCTATTGTGGAAGGATTAGCTCAAAGAATTGTGCGAGGCGATGTCCCAGAAGGTTTGAAAGATAAAACGATTTATCAATTAGATATAGGTGCCCTTTTAGCTGGGGCTAAATATAGGGGTGAGTTTGAAGAGAGGTTAAAGGCAGTATTGAAAGAAATCCAAGCTAGTGAAGGACGGATTATTTTGTTTATTGATGAAATACATACTATTGTTGGGGCAGGCAAGACCGAAGGTGCCATCGATGCAGGCAATATGCTTAAACCCATGTTAGCTAGAGGAGAATTACATTGTATTGGGGCCACTACCTTAGATGAATATAGAAAATATATTGAAAAAGACCCTGCTTTAGAAAGAAGATTTCAACCAGTATTGGTATCAGAGCCTAGTGTAGAAGATACCATTTCTATATTACGGGGGCTTAAGGAGAAATTTGAAGTGCATCATGGAGTGAGGATTCATGATAGTGCCTTAGTAGCAGCGGCTGTCTTATCTAATCGTTATATTAGCGATCGCTTTTTACCAGATAAGGCCATTGATTTGGTGGATGAAGCAGCGGCTATGATCAGGACAGAAATTGATTCTATGCCGGCAGAGTTGGATGAGGTCACTAGACAAATTATGCAACTGGAGATTGAGCAGCAGGCCTTAAAAAAAGAAAAAGATAAGGCTTCTCAAGAACGCTTAAAAAATATTGAAAAGGAATTGGCGGATTTAAGAAACAAGGCTGATGCCTTAAAGGCCCAGTGGGAGGCCGAGAAAGAAGTAATTTCTCGTTTACAAAAAATAAGAGAAGAAATTGACCAAGTAAAGTTAGAAATAGAAAGGGCAGAACGGGCATATGATTTAAATAAGGCGGCAGAATTGAAATATGGAAAATTGGCAGCCTTGGAGAAGAAATTGAAAGAGGCTGAAAAGAATTTAGCAGATAAACAGAGCACAGGTAGACTTCTACGTGAAGAAGTGACAGAAAGGGAAATTGCTGAGATTGTTTCTCGCTGGACAGGTATTCCCGTAGGGAGATTGATGGAAGGAGAAAGGGAAAAGTTGCTTAAATTGGATGAAATTTTACATCGCCGGGTAGTAGGTCAAGACGAGGCTGTTCAAGCAGTAGTAAATGCCATTTTAAGAAGTAGGGCAGGGCTAAAAGACCCCAATCAACCCATTGGTTCTTTTATCTTCTTAGGCCCTACTGGAGTAGGAAAGACCGAATTGGCTAAAACCCTGGCTGAGGCCTTATTTGATACTGAACAAAATATGGTCAGATTGGATATGTCTGAATATATGGAAAAACATACTGTTTCCCGCTTGATTGGTGCACCCCCTGGCTATGTGGGATATGAAGAAGGTGGACAGTTGACAGAGGCAGTAAGAAGAAAACCATATTGTGTTATTTTATTAGATGAAATAGAAAAGGCCAATCCTGATGTATTTAACATTTTGCTTCAGATCTTAGACGACGGACGCTTAACCGATTCTCATGGCCGCACCGTGGACTTTAAAAACACTGTTATTATTATGACTTCTAATTTAGGCAGTCATTATCTTTTAGAAGGTATTACTGAAACAGGAGAAATCAGGCCCGAGGCAAAGAATGCCGTGATGCGAGAGTTGCGTCAGAGTTTTAGACCTGAATTTTTAAATAGGATTAATGAAATTGTGTTATTTAAGCCATTGACTTTAGAAGAGATAAAGAAAATAGTGGATTTACAAATAGGCTACATCCAAGAAAGATTAAAGGATAGGGGAATAAAAATTGAATTAACAGAAGAGGCAAAGGAATTTATTGCTAGGGAGGCTTATGATCCGGTATATGGTGCCCGTCCTTTAAAAAGGTATATTGAAAGGAGGTTAGAAACAGCCTTGGCCAAAAAGATGGTCGCAGGTGAAATTCCAGATGAAAGCAGGGTGAGGATAACGGCAAAAGAAGGAGAGTTACATTTTGAAATATTACCTGCTGAAACAGAAAAAGAGCTGGCAGAAGTAGCGCAAGCCTTTTAGATAAAAAGATTATTCCCGATTTTTATTCATTCTATTTTCTAGCGGTTTTTTTTATGGTAATAATTACTTATGCAAGATGAAATTGTTGATGAGTTTTATCAGTTTTTAACTTTAGAGCGGGGCCTTTCTCAACACACCATAGCTGCTTATGCCTCTGATTTAAATAAATTTCAAGACTATCTTTACCAGAAAGGGATTAAAGACTTCACAGAGGTGCAAACAGAAGAAATTGAGGGATTTATGTATTGGTTGACCCTAAAAAGATTGTCTCCGAGAAGCCGCGCAAGGATATTAGCTACTATAAAAACCTTTTTTCGGTTTTTGGTGCTTACTCAACGCCTAGAAAGTAGCCCGGCGGTTTTGATAGAGACACCTCGTTTTGCCAAAAAACTTCCTCAGGTGTTGAGCTTAGAAGAGGTAGAAAGGCTTTTAGAACAGCCAGATATAAGTCAGCCTAAAGGATTAAGAGATAAAGCTATGTTAGAATTGCTCTATGCCACTGGCTTGCGTGTTTCAGAATTGGTGCTTTTAAAGTTAAATCAAATTAATTTAGAAGTAGGGTATGTCTCCGTTATGGGCAAAGGAGCCAAGGAAAGATTAATACCTATGGGACGTAAGGCCCAACAAGTTCTCACTCAGTATTTAAAACATGGTCGTTCTAACTTGTTAAAAAAACCAAGTCCCTATTTATTTATTGGTTATCGAGGACGACCTCTTACTAGACAAGGTTTTTGGGAAATTATCAAAAGATATGTGCTTAAGTCGGGTATTAATAAACACATTAGTCCTCACACTTTAAGGCACTCCTTTGCCACTCATATTTTGGAAAGAGGAGCAGACCTCCGCTCTGTCCAGACGATGTTAGGACATTCTTCTATTACTACTACCCAAATTTATACCCATGTTACAGAGAAAAGACTAAAGGAGTTCTATGTCCGCTACCATCCGCGTGCCAAATAGAAGTATCACTGTTATTGCTACTCATGAAAATGCTGATTTTGATGCCTTAGCATCTATGTTGGCAGCAAAAAAACTTTATCCAGAGGCCATCATTATTGCTCCTGGAAGTCAAGAAAGAAGGGTAAGGGAATTTGTCTTAAATATGGCCATAGAATATTTTAAATTAGTCAAACTAAAAGAAATTGATTTAAAAACTATAAAAAGAGTTGTTTTAGTAGATAACAGCCAATTAAGCCGCATTGGGGCATTAGCAGAAGTAGTAAAAAATCCTGAAGTAGAGGTGCATATTTATGACCACCATCTTCCACCTGACCCAGAAACTCCTTGTCATTTCAGTATAATTAAGCCTGTAGGATCAACAGTAACCATCCTATTAAAGCTCTTAAGGGAAAAGGGTATAAAAATTGCCCCTGAAGAAGCCACTTTGATGGCCTTAGGGCTTTATGAAGATACAGGTGCCTTTACCTTCCGCTCTACTACTAAAGAAGACCTGGAAGCAGGGGCCTATCTTTTAGAATGCGGAGCAAATCTTAATGTAATTTCAGAATTGTTTAAGCGTGAGCTTACAGCGGAGGATGTTTCTCTTTTAAATGACCTGTTTCACGAAGCCCAAACCCATTTTATTCGCGGCATCCCAGTAGTAATTACTAAAGTTTCCACTAATCACTATATAGACGATTTTGCTGTCTTAGTACATCATTTTATAGAAATTGAGAATCCTCCTGTCCTATTTGTCCTGGCTAGGATGGAAGGGCGCATTTTTATCATTGCCCGGAGTAAGTTGCCAGAAGTGAATGTAGCTGAAATTTTGGAGGTCTTTAATGGAGGGGGGCATCATGCAGCTGCCTCCGCTGCGGTAAAGGGATTAACTCCTATGCAGGTAGAGGACAAACTTCTTAAGTTACTTGATAAAAAGATAAAACAACCTAAAGTAGCTAGAGATTTAATGTCCCATCCAGTAAAAGGAATTAGTCCAGAAACTACCATTGAAGAAGCAGAGGCCATTTTAGTCCACTATGATTTTAATGCCCTACCAGTGATTAAAAATGGAGAAGTAGTAGGAATTATCACCCGTCCTGTGGTAGATAAAGCCCTTTATCACCAACTTTCTCAACAACCAGTTAAGCGCTTTATGACCACCGAATTTCCTATCCTGTCTCCTGAGGCTTCATTGAGTGAAATTAAAGAAGCCCTTCTTCAACATAAACAAAGAATTGTTCCTGTTGTGGAAAATAGAAAACTAGTGGGTGTTATTACGAGAAAAGACTTCTTAAATTACTTACTTACCAATCCTTCTGCATTTTTAGGAGGTCTTGATCTAGAAAGACAACCCCGTCGAAAATTTGTTACTTCTCTTCTTAATGAAAAGTTACCTAAGCATATTATTTCTCTATTAAAAAAAATTGGGATGATTGCGGAGAACTTGGGTTATAATGTGTATGCTGTAGGGGGTTTTGTGAGAGACCTTCTCCTTAGACAGGAAAATTTAGACATTGATTTAGTAGTAGAAGGCGATGGGATTACCTTAGCTAAGAAATTACAAAAAGAAATTAATGCCCATATCCATACTTACCAAAAATTTGGAACGGCTGTAGTCATTCTCCCTGACGGATTTCGTTTAGATATAGCCACTGCTCGCACAGAGTATTATGAATTTCCTGGAGCCTTACCCAAAGTAGAAATGAGTTCTTTAAAATTAGACCTATACCGCCGTGATTTTACTATTAATGCCTTAGCGATAAAACTTAATCCCAAACAATTTGGTCTTTTATTGGATTTTTTTGGGGCGCAACGGGATCTAAAAGAGAGAATGATTCGGGTCTTATATAATTTGAGTTTTGTAGAAGACCCTACCCGCATTTTACGGGCAGTGCGTTTTGAACAAAGGTTTGGATTTAGGATCAGTAAGCAGACTTTAGATTTGATCCGTCAGGCACTGAAATTAAATTTACTTTTCCAGACTACCGGTTCTCGCATTTGGCATGAGCTCAAGTGTATTTTTGGGGAAACAAACCCGGCCGCTATTATAGAAAGGCTGAATGAATTATCTGTGCTCAAATCACTCCATCCTGCCCTAAAATGGGATAAAAGCCTAAAAAAATTGTTTAAGGAAATAGAAGCTGTCCTTTCTTGGTTCGAACTCCTTTTTTTAGAAGAAAAATATGTTAAAGAAGAAGTATACCTGTTGGGATTGTTAGACCCTTTAAAGGAAGAAGAAGTAAATAGTTTTCTTACTGTATTAGAATTTCCAAAGAGCAAAAAGGAACTATTTTTTAAAAAAAGAAGGGAAATATTTAATATTTATGGCCTCTGGCAGAAAAAAAGGGAAATAAAACCTAGTTTGGTCTATCTTACTATAAAAGAAATTCCCTTGGAATTTGTGCTTTATCTAATGGCCAAGTTATCTCCTGCCAAAAAAAAGTGGCTTTCCCTTTACTTCACTCAATGGCGAGATATTAAACCCATTTTGACCGGAGATGATTTAAAGGCTATGGGATTAAAACCAGGTCCCATTTTTAGAACTATTCTTGAAGAACTACTTAAGGCTCGTTTGGATGGGAAGGTAAAGACAGAGGAAGATGAAAAGAAACTTGTTAAAAAAATTCTAAAAGGAAAAAATTTCCATTAGGGCCCGACTTTCGCCATTTCCTATAATCTAAATCAGCTTTATCTCAAAAAATTTTCTGAATAATTTCCCCTTGCATTTCTTTCAACTTTAAGACATTCTTTATAAAATTAGTGAAACAGGAGGTATAAATGGGCATTGAGCTTAATCCCCTTATTTTTAGAGAATACGATGTCAGAGGAAAAGTAGAGGAAGATTTAACCCCAGAAGTGACAACGCATCTAGGTAAGGCGTATGGGAGTTATCTACGGCGCAAGGGATATAAAAAGATAGTGGTAGGCCGAGATGGGAGACTTAGTTCACCATTGCTAAAAGAAGCCTTGGTTAAGGGTATCCTAAGCACAGGGTGTGATGTTACAGACCTGGGCATCTGTCCTACCCCAGTGGTCTATTTTGGTATATTTCATTTAGACAAAGAAGGAGGAATTGCTGTCACTGGTAGCCATAATCCTCCTGAATATAATGGTTTTAAAATCTGTGTGGGTAAAGAAACCATTTTTGGAGAACAAATTCAGACCTTACGCAAAATTATAGAAACCCAAGATTATGAAACCGGACAAGGAGTTTATGATACTTATGAAATCATACCTGAATACATGGATTTTATGCAAAAAAACATTCAAATTAAAAAGAGGCACAATATAGCCATAGATGCTGGGAATGGAGTAGTTGGTTTAATCGCCCCAAAATTATTTGAATCTATGAATTGTCAGGTAACTCCTCTTTATTGTGAGGTGGATGGGCGTTTTCCTCACCATTTTGCTGACCCTACTGTGATGGCTAATTTAGAGGATTTGATTTCTATAGTGAAAAAACAAAAGCTAGAAGTAGGTTTTGCCTATGATGGAGATGGTGATAGATTGGGAGTAATTGATGAAAATGGCCAAATTCTTTGGGGAGACCAGTTATTAATAATCTTTTCCAGAGATATTTTAAAAACTCACCCTGGAGCAAAAATCATTGGAGAAGTTAAATGCTCCCAACTGCTCTTTGATGACATTGCTAAGCACGGAGGGCAGCCTATTATGTGGAAGGTGGGCCATTCCCTTATTAAAAACAAACTAAAGGAAGAAAAGGCTATTTTAGCCGGGGAAATGAGCGGGCATTTGTTTTTTGCAGATAGATACTTTGGTTTTGATGATGCTATCTATGTCTCACTTCGCTTTTTAGAAATTATGGACAAAACAAATAAAAAACCTAGTGAACTCATTGCTGATTTACCAAAGAGTTATTCTACGCCTGAAATTAGAATTCCTTGCTCTGATGAATCCAAGTTTGAAGTAGTCAAAAAAGCTCAAACCTATTTTTCTGAACACTTTAAGACAGTTACCATAGATGGTGTGCGGATTATTTTTGATGACGGTTGGGCACTTCTAAGGGCCTCTAATACCCAACCTGTTTTAGTATTGCGCTTTGAAGCTTATACTCCTAAGAGGTTACAGGAAATAAGAAATTTAGTAGAAGAAAAGTTAAAGCAATTTAGAACTAAAACGAGGTGATAATCTATTTTTGAAGGTTTAGATTTAGAAAAACTTAAGGAGATACTCACTACCCAAAGGCGTTTAATTCAATTACCCAAAGAGGGTAAGGCAGTATTTGTAGGTGACACTCATGGTGATTTTGAAGCTACAGAAAAGGTTTTTCAGTTTTATTTTAAACCCGGTTACACCTTGGTTTTTTTGGGAGACTATGTGGATAGAGGAAAGCATTCTAGAGAAAATATAGAATTTTTACTCCAAAAGAAATTAGAAGCACCTAAACAGGTTTTTCTCTTAATGGGCAATCATGAAGGATATCCTATTTTACCTTTTTCTCCTGCCGATTTTTGGGAAAGTTTATCTCCTGAAGAAAGAGAAGTTTTTTCAGAAATTTGCCGATTATTGCCTTTTATGGCAGTTACTGGAAATGGCTTAATAGCTGTGCACGGAGTGCCTCCAGACATCAAAGGGTTAGAAGAGGTAAATGAGATTCCATTAGGCAGTGAATTCTGGCAACAGGCCACTTGGGGTGATTTTACAGAAAGAAGTGGAGAATTTCTGGGTGGTATTTGGGGGAGGCCACTTTTTGGTAAGGATTACTTTAAAAGAATCATGGAGCAATTAAAAAGTAACATTTTGATTAGGGCTCATCAGCCTCATATTGAACCCATTATTTTTGAAAAGCATTGTCTTACTTTAATCACCTCACATGCGTATAAACCCGTGCGAAATATTGCCATTGTAGATTTAGAAAAGCCTGTAATTAAGACCATAGATGATTTGGAAGTTTTGGAAATTTAGCCATTCTTGCCTGAACAAGGGTTTTAATGTATGATTTCTATCAGAAGGGAGGCAATAATGTCTAAATCAGAAGCATTATGGCAAAGGGCTCAGAAATTTCTTCCAGGGGGAGTGAATAGTCCCGTGAGGGCCTGGCGGTCGGTTAAAGGCAACCCTTTATTTATTGAAAGGGCAAAGGGGGCAAAAATTTATGATGTAGATGGTCACGAATATATTGATTACGTGTGCTCTTGGGGTCCTATGATTGTGGGACATGCCCATGAGGAAGTGATAGAAGCCATCAAACATACTGCATCAAAGGGGACGAGTTTTGGGGCACCAACTGAAGTAGAGGTAGAGCTGGCAGAGATGATTATTAAAGCCTTTCCTTCTATAGAAAAAGTAAGAATGGTCAATTCTGGCACTGAGGCTACCATGAGTGCCTTGCGCCTGGCTAGAGCTTACACTCAAAGGGATAAAGTAATTAAATTTGATGGTTGCTATCACGGTCATGCCGATAGTTTTTTGGTAAAGGCAGGCTCTGGTTTAGCCACATTGGGTATACCTGCTTCACCAGGTGTACCAGAAGATTTGACCAAACATACTATTTCTTTACCTTATAATGATCTTTCTGGTGTAGAAGATGTATTTGCGCAAATAGGAAAGGAAATTGCCTGTATTATTGTGGAACCTGTAGCTGGAAATATGGGCGTGGTCTTACCTGAAGAAGGTTTTTTAAAAGGATTACGCAGAGTTACTCAGAGATATGGCAGTTTATTAATCTTTGACGAAGTCATTACCGGCTTTCGGGTAAGTTGGGGTGGAGCCCAGGTGCATTATGGAATTAATCCTGATTTAACTTGCTTGGGTAAGATAATAGGTGGGGGTATGCCAGTAGGGGCCTATGGTGGGAAAAAAGAAATTATGTCTCTGATTGCTCCAGAGGGTCAAGTTTATCAAGCAGGAACCCTTTCTGGAAACCCATTGGCCATGAGTGCTGGATTAGCCACCTTAAAAATCTTACAAAGACCTGAAGTGTATAAGGAATTGGAGAAAAAAACAAAGCAGTTAACAGAAGGTATTAAACAAGCAGCTAAGGAAACAGGTATTTCTTTACAAATCAATCAAATTGCCTCTATGTTTTCCCTTTTCTTTAATGATAGGCCCGTAACAGATTATAAAAGTGTTTTAAAAAGCAATAGTGATATGTTTATTAAATATTTCTATGGGATGTTAAAGCGGGGTATTTATCTTGCTCCTTCAGCCTATGAAGCTAGCTTTGTCTCACTTGCCCACACCGATGAGGATATTAAAAGAACCATAGAGGCAGTATATCATACTTTCAAGGAGATAAAGGAAGAGTGAAATGCCTATTTATGAATTTTGTTGTAAAAAATGTGGTTATGTATTTGAGACCATTCAACGCATAACAGACCCTATACCTTCTTGTCCTGTTTGTGGTGGGGAGGTGAAAAGGCTGGTTTCAATGGTGTCTTTTAAGATATCTGATGATGCAGCTATTCGGCGAGTGGAGAAACGGTTTAAAGACTATCTTAGATGGGGAAAATATAAAGATGCTGCCAAATTTGCTGATAAGGCTGCTCAATATTTAAAACACGACAAGATTAAAAAAATGCAGGAGAGTGTTCAGAAAAAGCAGAGTTAGAAATTAAAAATGTCCACATTAAAATATGGCGAAAAGGCCATTGCTGAAGCTCAATTAGAGACTTGGCCAAATCCCTGCCCTGAGAGAAATTATACTATTGAAATTACCTTTCCTGAATTTACTTGTCTTTGTCCTCGTTCAGGCTATCCTGATTTTGCTGTTATCAGAATTAAATATATTCCAGATAAATACATTGTAGAGTTAAAATCACTTAAGCTATATTTAAATAAATATCGGAGTGTATATCTCTCACATGAGGAGGCTACAAATAAGATTTATGCGGAACTTTATGCACTTTTAAAACCACGATTTTTAGAAGTAATAGGGGATTTTAATCCCAGGGGTAATGTAAAAACAATCATCAAGGTCTCTTCAGAAGGAAATTGATCTTCATGGAAAAGGCTCAAGGGGATCCCATTGAGTTGTGGGGAAAAATCTTTGATGATATTCGGGATTTTATTTTTATAATAGATGAGGAAGGAAGTATAATTGATGCCAATCTAGCGGTTTTAAAAAAGATTGGTTTGGATAAAGAGCAGATAAGAGGGAAAAAATGTTATGAAATAGCAAAAAGTCTTTTTTACACTGAGACCTGTGAAACTTATGGATTTAGATATCCACTAAAAAAAGCCTTTAGAACAGGAAAGCCAGCAAGGGCCTTTGTTACCATCAAGGATACTAATGGTCAGGAGGCTTACATTGAAATCGTTGTCCACCCAGTAGCCAATTTAGCTGTGTGCATTCATCGTGATATAACAGATTTTATGACGTGCACACCAGCCTTAAAAGAGACTAAAAAAAACTTTTCCAGTATTTCTGAAACATCACAAGATGCCATTATCGTTTTAAATGAAGAATTAAGAATACATCTTAACAATAAAGCTATTGAAAAGATTTTTGGATATACAAAAGAAGAACTATCCCAAATTTCTATTACTCAACTTATTCCTGAAAGTAAAACTGTTTTATGCCGTTTTTCCAAAAATTCAGTGGGGAATGAAAAAACAATGCAGGCTATAGGTATTAAAAAGGGAGGGGAAAAAATTCCTTTGTGGGCTTCGGTTTCAAGTTTTACCTTTAAGGGGAAACTCTTTTTCACTATTATTATAAGGGTTTAGCAATAAAGCGATTGTCTTTATTTTACAGATTTATAGCACATTATTTTTAGGCGAATATATATTCTGATATAGATTAAAGTAATCCTGGGGAGAAATCTGTTCAGGTCTAGTGTTTGTTTCTATTTTTAAGTCAGAAAGAATTTGCTTTATTTTTTCTGTTTTGATACCCAGTCTTTTTAAGGCATTTAAAACAGTCTTTCGCCTTTGAGAAAAGATGTGTTTTAGAAAAAAAACAAAGCCTTCTTCTAAACGAATTTCTTCTTTCCAGTTTATTTTAATAAGCTGGGAATCTACCTCAGGAGGGGGATAAAAACTTTGGGGTGCAAGATTCATAACAGGAATAATCTTTGCAGTCAATCCATATAATACACTTAAAATACCAAAATCCTTGGTGCCTGGTTTAGCTAAAAGACGATCAGCTACTTCTTTTTGTAACATCAAAGTAGCCTGGTCAATGACTGCCCTTTTTTCCAGAAAAAGAAATAACAGAGGTGAACTGATATGATAGGGGAGATTGCCTATGATTTTTATTTTAGTTTTATGTAAATGGGCGGTTTTTTCATAATCATATTTTAGGGCGTCTCCTTGCCAAATTTCAATATTTTTTAACTGATGATTAGCTAGAATTTCTTTTAATACAAAGATTAATTTTTGATCATATTCAATGGCAATTACCTTTTTTGCCTTCTGGGATAAAGGAATAGTTAATGCCCCTAAGCCCGCCCCAATTTCAATAACTATATCTTTAGGTTCAATACCTACTTTTTCTACTATTTGCTCAGAGGTAAAGGGATTAATAAGGAAATGTTGCCCTAATTTTTTTTTGGGTTTTAACCTATATTTTTCTAAAGTTTGCTTTGGTGAAAGGGGCATACTGGATACCTGGAGATGGCATCAAAGTCAAAATCGGCTATTTTATGAGCCTTAAAATGGTGATAACCAAGAGCTGCTACCATAGCAGCATTGTCTGTGCAAAGGGCAGGGGAAGGGAAATAAACCTTTATGTCTTCCTTTTGGCTTATAGCCAGGAGTTTCTTTCTTAAACATTGGTTAGCGGCTACCCCTCCAGCGACCACCAAACGGGGCAAAAGATGGTCTTTAACTGCTTGCACAGCCTTTGTTACCAAGGTATCTACAACTGCCTGTTGGAAAGAAGCCGCTACATCGGCCTTACAAAAAGAGGGATGATGGCGTAAATAATTGGCTACTGCTGTTTTAAGCCCACTAAAGCTAAAATGGTAATTATTTTTGTTTAAAAGCGGACGAGGGAATTTTATGTTGGGACTGCCTTCTTTGGCTAGTTTTTCAATAGAGATTCCCCCAGGATATGGCAAGCCTAACATATGGGCTACTTTATCAAAGGCCTCACCAGCAGCATCGTCTAGAGTTTGCCCTAATTGCTTTATTTCTAAAAAATCTTTTGCTAAATATAGGTTGGTATGCCCCCCTGATACTACCAGGCCAATAAAAGGAAAGGTAGGTTTTTGTTCTAAAAATATAGCCATAAGATGGGCTTCTAAGTGATTGATAGCTACCAGAGGTTTATTGAGGGCAAAGGCGATGGCCTTAGCTATACAAATGCCTACTAAAAGTGCCCCTACCAATCCTGGGCCTTGAGTGACGGCTATTACATCTATTTCAGATAATTTTATATTTTTTTGATGTAAGGCTTGTTCTAATAGAGGAAGGATGGTTTCTATATGTTTTCTGGAGGCAATCTCAGGCACTACTCCTCCATAGGGACGGTGAATAGCTACTTGGGAATAAACCAGATTACTAACAATCTTTGTTCCATCCTTTACTATGGCCACCGCGGTTTCGTCACAAGAAGTCTCAATACCTAAAACCAACATAAAACCATGATAACGCAAACTAAATGAATAAACAACATTGCAGGGTTGTTTTAATTGTGTTAAATCCATAAGGGATGAGAGAAGATGGGCGTAAGTTTGACCAAATCAGGCCTTTTTCGGTAATACGGCCTTTTAATAAATATGCTGAAGGCTCAGTTCTGGTTAGCTTGGGAGAAACAAAGGTTATTGTTACCGCCTCAGTTGAGGAAAGCGTGCCCCCTTTTTTAAGGGGAAGTAATAAAGGATGGGTTACGGCTGAATATAGCATGTTACCCAGGGCCACTCATACCCGCAATTTGAGACCAGAACTAGGTAAGATAAAGGGTAGAACCTATGAAATTCAGCGGATGATTGGACGTTCTTTGCGGTCTATAGTAGATTTAGAAAGTTTAGGTGAACGCACTATCTGGATAGATTGTGATGTAATGCAGGCGGATGGAGGTACACGCACAGCGTCTATCACCGGAGCTTTTATAGCCTTATGCGATGCCTGCCATTGGCTAATAAAGAAAAATAAGATAGAGCAATTTCCCATAATAGATTATTTAGCTGCTATTAGTGTAGGTTTGGTAGAAAAAGAAGTTGTTTTGGATTTAAATTCCCAAGAAGATATGATAGCTGCTATAGATGCCAATATAGTGATGACCGGAAATGGGGAGTTTGTGGAAATTCAGGCCACTGGTGAACAAGGGCCATTTTCTGAAGTTGTTTTAAATAAAATATTGACCTTAGCTAAAAAAGGCATTGAACAACTAATCAAAGAGCAAAAGAAGATTTTGAGGGATTTACCTTATGAAATTGGTATTAGCCACCAGAAATAAGGGAAAGATAGCTGAAATAAAAAAATTAGTCTCAGATTTGTCCCAAGTAGAGTTGGTCTCCCTTGATGACTTCCAAAACTTACCAGATATAGCCGAAACAGGCAAAACATTTAAGGAAAATGCCCTTATTAAGGCCAAGGAAATAGCATCTTTTACTGGTCACTGGGCGTTGGCAGACGATTCTGGTTTAGTGGTAGATTATCTTCAGGGTGCTCCTGGTGTATATTCAGCCCGTTTTTCAGGAGAACAAGCCACTGATGAGCAAAACAATGCCAAATTATTGGCTTTGTTAAAAGATGTGCCTTGGGAGAAAAGACAAGCAAAGTTTGTCTGTGTAATAGCTATTTGTGACCCCAAGGGTCAGTGTTATACCCTTGAAGGAGAATGTAAAGGCTATATTGCTTTAGAACCAAAAGGGACATATGGTTTTGGTTATGACCCTGTATTTTTTGTCCCTGCTTATGGGAAAACTATGGCCGAACTGGAACCAGAAATTAAAAACCAGATTAGCCATCGGGCCATGGCCTTGAAGCAATTGAAACCACTTTTAAGGCAAATGTTAAAAGAGAATTAGTAATTTAGACCTATATTAGATCTTTACCCCGTTAGAGAGCTCAGGTGTATAATTGCATTGTGTTTTGCGTATATGTCTTCAAAGCAAAAAAAGAGGCATTGGTATACAGGTTCGACCTCCGATTTAAAAAGACGTCTCAAAGACCACAATGACGGTAAGATTCCTGCGACAAAAGAAATGTATGAGCTTTCAAAAGGCGGCATAACAGCAGAAACGGCGGGGTATTCTTAACTCTTGCCTATGAGGCATATGAGGCTTTTTAAATGAGCCGAAATATCGAAACCGATTTAGAGAAAATACAGGAATTAGCAAGACAGAAAGAGGAAGAGAACTGGGAATTTCGCTTATTTTTAAAAGGACTTTGCCCACTTTCTCCAGAAGAAATTGACAGACTTGTGCATAAGCTGAATCGAGAGATATCTTCGCTTATAGACTGCACGAAGTGTGGCAACTGTTGTAGAAAGATAAGACCGGTTTTAAACCGCTCAGATATTGAGAGATTTGCAAAAGGATTGAATATCTCTGTTGCCCAGTTTAAGGAAGAATATCTGGTTAAATGTAACGAGAAAGGAAAGTTCTGGTTTAAAACAGAGTCTTGCCCTTTTCTAAGTAATAATAGATGTAGTCAATATCTTCTACGGCCTGCAGACTGTAGGTCATACCCTCATCTGCATAAAAAAGATTTTGTTTTCAGACTGATAAATGTAATAGAAAATT
>Ga0209410_1000199_pt1 | contig 25956 bp, 25 predicted proteins | sample Mar14436cmmetaG_FD_184135 | JGI IMG/M metagenome (GOLD analysis project Ga0209410, IMG submission 184135) | Marine hydrothermal vent microbial communities from Guaymas Basin, Gulf of California to study Microbial Dark Matter (Phase II) - Marker... ... | reverse complement strand
TTCTTCGAGTATGCGAGTTCACGGAGAATCAGTTCTCTTAACCCTCTCATACAGATCCCTCTTTAGGACGTTCTTCTCGATAATATCGGGTTTGAACTCGTCGATTAACATTTTATAAGCCCTCAGCGCACTCTCGTCATCTCCGCAGGAGAAGATGTCTAAGGCCACGTAACCGTGCTCCGGCCAAGTGTGAACGCTGAGATGGGATTCGCGGAGAAGATAGACAGCTGAAACCCCGTGGGGCTTGAATTGATGAAAATTCGAGGAGATAGATTTCAGTCCAGATTCAGCCACTACCCTATCCAAGATTCTCTTGACTACTTCTACTCTGGAGATTTTCTTCGGATCGACTCCTAGTAGGTCGACGATCAGATGGATGCCCATATTGAACACCCATCATCATCCATCTTTGACCTGTATGGATGCCGATCCAACTCGGCATAGGATGGTTTCTTCCTCTTCATTTTTCCTTTGTACTAAGCCAAGTAATTAATTAAATTACCGTTGAAATAAATTAATTTTTCTGATCATAAGGTTCCCGTCCTCTCTAGTGTGGCTCTGACGATTAGGGGTAGGGCTATGGTTGCGTCGCAGTAGCATGTTGCGTATTCTCCCTTGACCTTGACTTTCCCCCAGCTTATGGATTCCTTGAAGGTGCATCCTGATAGGCCTCCCCATTCAGGCCTATCGGTTGTGATCTGGAATCCGTAGTCGTGACCTCTCCCGTCTCCACCTAGTAGCCTCTCAAGATAGGCGACTTGCTGTATGTAGTTCTTTGGAACCCCTCCACCAACATAGATGACTCCCGTCTTCTTCGAATCTCTCTTTATCTTGTAGATTTCGTAGTTGTCCCTAATCTGGTCGATCATGAGGGCTCTTTGTCCCTTTTTGATGGAGTCTGCGTAATGTTTTGTTAGGGCTAAGCCTATCGAGCTGTCGCATAGGGCTGGAACGAAGATTGGAACCTTATGGCGCCAAGCGTTCCATAGGAACGAGTCTTCCTTCTCCACGCCGTCCCTATCGATTAATTCCCCGATTCTGGACATAAACTCCCTACTCGACATAATCACGAGTTTCTCTGAAGATTCGCGGATAATCTCGTCGGCTAAAGATTTTACCCGATCATCCACTAAGCGGTACTCATCCTCGGAAGCGTAAGTATCGTAGATTCTATCGATCCCGTGCCTGTATAGTTCGGCGTCGTCAACGTTGGGTGAGCCCTTATAATGGTGGTACCCGAAGGCCTCAACGAGATCGTGGTAAGCGTTCGCCCCAGTCGTAACTATAACGTGGACCATCCCCCTCCTGATCATGGTTGAGACCACCTTCTTCATCCCAGCCGGGATCATGGCCCCAGCCAACCCGAAGAAAATCGTGGGCTTCTCAGGGTCTCTAAGCATCTTCACGAATATCTCGACGCATCTCGCGAGGCTCCTAGACTGGAATGACGTGTCCTTAAAGGCCTCTAGAATCTCGGATACTCTCTCCGTTCTCTCGATGTCTATTGGCTTCACCCTCTCCCTCAAGAATCTCCGCCTCATCTCTCATAACGCCCAGATCAAACTCTTTGGAAGCCTACCAATATAGTTGTTGTGGTGCTCAACTCTTCGCATAAAAAAGAGGTTAGTGCTCTCCCTAAAGGTTCCAAAAAAGGAACTCGAAATTTATTTAAAATAGGGGTTCAAAAGGACTAATTGGGAGAAGGGTGAGGTATTGGAATATCCGAGCTTCAGGTTTAAGGTTAACCTAGATTTAGATAGGTTAGCTGGACGATTTGCATCTGTAGATTGGGTTATAAAGAAGGATGTTGACATCTTTTACGTGGAGGATGGGAGGAGGATCAACTATTGGGTCCTCGTGATCCTTATCGTCTTAGGCTTCTTGTTCCTATTTATTTGGTTTTTCTTTTTCCTAGTAGGGATAGGCTTTTTGGTCTCAGCCCTAATATATGTTCTTATTTGCGCTCTTATAGTTCCACCACACCGAGCGGTGATAGCCAAGGTGTCTAGGGCTAGTAGGCTCTATGAGTACAGGGCTTCACCCAACACTGGGAAGGCGTTCAACTACATCATATCGCTCTGCGTTGACTTGGGGGCTGAGATAGATGTGGATGGGATGTACCACGCCTTACTCGATAGATATAGAAGGATTTACGGTATCCGCACCTACCGCAGCATACTCGAGGATGAGATCGACACCCTCAAGGCTGAAGGTTTGAGCAGAGAAGAGGCCGTAAAAAAGATATTCCAGAAAAGAATCGACCTCTTCAAGCAATAACGTGGCAATAAACTACCCAGATAGGCTCTGAAGGCCTGATAAGTTATCCATCCGAACCGATCGATGAGACAGAGTTGCCGAGGCTATGACCTTAGGCTTAAGATCAAAGATGGAGAACAGATTTTCAAAAAATCTTAACGGTTCAAAATATTGAAAATTAAAGCTTAAATAGGCGGGGTTCTCAAGTAGTATCCCAATTAAGGTTTGGGGGAGAAGAGTAGAGTTGAGAAAGAACGGCGTTATGACTAACGGGAAGTTTGAAGGCCTCATGCACATAGCCAACGCCAAATGTCAGTTCACCATAGTTGCAACCGACCAGAGGGGCTCCCTGAGGAGGATGCTCCGCCCAGACGACCCGAAGAGCGTCACGCCGGAGGAGATGAAGGAGGCCAAGCTCGCCCTCATAAAGAACTTGGTGGGTAAAGAGAGCGAGGGGAGAGCCAGCGGGGTCCTCATAGACCCGGAATACTGCTATGAACGACGGTTCATCGAAGCATGCAACATCCGCGCCGACGTCGGGATCTTGATGTCGGTGGAGGCGTCAGGGTATGGGGGTCAAGGCGAGTTCGCACCCAAAGTTCAAATCTTCTGGGGGTTGGACGTCGAGGACGCTGTGAGGAGGATCAAGAGGAGAGGCGCCGCGGCCGTGAAGATGCTCGTCTATTACAGACCTGACAGCCCAACCAGAGATTACCAAGAGTCCATGATCAAGGCTGTAGGCGAGGCCTGCATGAAGTACGATATACCATTCCTCTTGGAGCCCATGTCCCACTCCCTTGAGGGAGGCCCGCACAAGAAGAAGGAACCAGAGAAGTTCGCGGAGATAAAGCCTGAGATCGTCATCGAGACCGCCAAGGAGCTGACGAAACCCGAATACTGCGTAGACGTCTTGAAAGCTGAGTTTCCAGTAACCCTAAAGTACGCGGAAGATCTTGGACAGGACCCCCTCGAGGCCTGCAGGGAGCTCGACGAGGCGAGTCAAGTTCCCTGGGTACTCCTCAGCGCCGGCGTAGACTTCGAAGAGTTTAGGGAGCAGCTTAGGTATGCGGTTGAGGCGGGAGCCTCAGGCTTCCTCTGCGGCAGAGCCATATGGAAGGAGTTCGTCAAGGCCCCTGACAGAGAAGAGTTCCTCTCAACGGTCGGCGTTAAGAGGCTCAACGAGATCGTCGACATCGTAGAGGAGAAGGCTAAGCCCTGGTACAAGAAGTATGTGGACTCGCTTGGCGACATAGAACTGGTCAGGGGAGAGTAAACTCCCCTTTTCTCCGCCAAAGAAAAATTACTGCTCAGCTAAGGAAGAGGCAAGTTTGCCGGGGGATTATCTTTTCTTTTTTTAGAGGGGTAACCACATTCCTATCCCTTTCTTCTTGGCCCTCTCGTAGATCATTATAGCCGTAGCCATATCCTCTATGGCTAATCCAAGGTTCATGGAGATTATGCGTTCCTCATCGCTCTCGCGTCCAGGCTTCTTCCCGGCAACGATCTCTCCAAGGTCAGCGTAGACCTCCGGTATATCCCTGAAGTATCCGACCGTCCTGTAGTATTGGAGTTGGTCTATGTCGTCCGTGCAGAACTTGTCAACGGCGTGCATGGCCTCCGGCTTCCAGTAAGAGTCGAAGTCAAGCGGACACGCGAAGCCTCCGGATTTAAGCCAAGACCTCTCTATGACGGGGTTCGGATGCTTCAGGATCGGCGTAGCCGTCACGACTATGTCACAGCCCTCTACAGCCTCCCTAGGCGACCTCGCCGGGACAACCCTCACTCCGTATTTAAGGGTCATCTCCTCAACGTACCTTTTGAGGTTCTCCCTGTTTATGTCGTAGGCCCTAACCTCCTCCAAGTTGAAAACCGCCATCAAGGCCTCTAGGTTGCTTCTACCCTGAACCCCACAGCCAATTATACCAAATACCCTCGAATCTTTCCTGGCGAGGTACTTCGCCGCTACCGCCGTAGCGGCTCCGGTTCTCTTTGCGGTGATCCATGTACAGTCCATAACGCTTAGGGGGACCCCTGTCTCAGGGTCGTTGAGGATTAGGAGGCCAGTTATGTAAGGAAGCCCATGCTTGTAGTTCTCCGGGAAGCCCCCCACCCACTTTATCCCAGCCGCGTCCATCTTAGGTATGTAAGCGGGCATGGCGTGTATGAAAGAGTCCTTTTTAGGGTGGATTCCGGGCTTCGGAGGCATCTCAACGCGGCCCAAACCCTTCTCGCGGAAGGCCTCCTCGACGACCCTTATGATCTCCTCCATCTTCAAGTCTACCTTTTCAACGTCGCTACGGGAAAGGTACAGAACCTCCTGAGACGACAAAGCTCAACACCACATAATACTATGAAAAAGAGCACCTTTTATTACTTTAGTATTTAGTAGCAGCTTGAGGAGGTTCCCTAACGCAAGATACATAGTATATTAGAACCGATCTTCTTAAGGACCGTCATCTTATTAAATAGAAAAGACTAAACCTCACGTGACGTTTGGGAGGCATTAAAAGAAGCTGATGGAGACATCTACCTCTGAAAGAGGAGAGGCTGGGGATGGACGAGTTTAAGGTTAAGGATATCAGGCTTGCCGAGAAGGGTCGTCTCCAAATAGAGTGGGCCAGCGCACACATGCCCGTTCTGAACCAGATAATGGAGCGTTTCAGCAGGGAGAAGCCTCTTGAAGGCGTTAAGATCGGCGCTTGCCTCCACGTCACCAAAGAGACGGGGGTTCTAGTCGAAGTCTTGAAGGCTGGGGGAGCCGAGGTCGCCCTCTGCGGCTCGAACCCGCTCTCAACCCAAGACGAGGTTGCCGCCGCCTTAGCGGAGATGGGGGTCCACGTCTACGCTTGGAGAGGCGAATCCCAAAATGAGTATTACTGGTGCGTGAACAGGGTTATCGATCACGAACCCATGGTTACGCTGGATGATGGAGCAGACTTGGTTACGACCATCCATAAGGAACGCGTGGAAGCCCTTGAAGGAGTGAAGGGTGGAACCGAAGAGACGACGACAGGAGTCATAAGGCTTAGGGCTATGAGCCGCCAAGGCGCCTTGAAGTATCCGATAATAGCTGTGAACGACGCCTACACGAAGTATCTCTTCGACAACCGTTACGGAACCGGCCAGAGCACCATAGACGGGATAGTTCGATCCACGAACATTCTCTTGGCCGGGAAGAGGTTCGTCGTCTGCGGATACGGATGGTGCGGACGCGGAATAGCCCTGAGGGCGCGCGGCATGGGTGCGAACGTCGTTGTGACGGAGGTCAACCCTCTGAGAGCCTTAGAAGCGGTTATGGACGGCTTCACAGTTATGCCCCTAAGCGAAGCCGCCGAGATAGGCGACATCTTCGTGACCGCGACAGGAAACATAAACGTCATAAGGGGTGAACACATGCTCAAGATGAAGGATGGAGCCATCATAGCGAACAGCGGCCACTTCAACGTCGAGATAAGCCTACCCGACCTAAAGAAACTCTCAGAGAAGAAGAGAACCATAAGGCCTAACCTAGAGGAGCACACCCTCAAAGACGGGAAAAGGCTCTACTTGCTCGCCGAGGGGAGGCTCGTAAACTTGGCGGCAGCTGAAGGCCACCCCTCCGAGGTCATGGACATGTCCTTCTCCAACCAAGCCTTATGCGTCGAGCATATAGTTAAGAACCCGAGGCTCCCACCGGCGGTCTACAACGTCCCGAAGGAGATAGATGAACTCGTTGCGAAGCTCAAGCTCAAAGGCATGAACATAGAGATAGATGAGATGAGTGAGGAGCAGAAGCGGTACGTGTCCAGCTGGGAGAAAGGAACCACGTAATGCTTTCCCTATTCATGAGCTCCTCAAGAATCTAGCGGGATAAGTAGTCCACCCAGCTGTGAGCCTCCTAAGTTCTGCCAGGCTTCCCAATACGGAATTTTGGAGAGACGGGGCTTCCCACCCTCTCCTTAGGCTCCTCTCAACCTTTAGGAGGTTCTTCAAGGGGAGGCCGGAGCCTAAACTCAACAATCGCCTGAAGGTGACAACCCTCCCTAGACGCTCCATCTCCAGACTTGCGGTTAAGTATCCCAAACCAACCTGGTAGTCCTCTAATGTTCTCAGCAGATTCCCCTTGAGTGGTTCCTTCGCGGCCGTTAACGGCTGGTATGCCTCAATGTATCTCTTCAGTTGATTCTTTGTTCTGGTGAGGATTCTCCAGCCCATGGTTCTGTTGAAACTTATCGACTCGCCGTCCGGCAACCCGTTTAGGATTCTGCTCCTAGCCTCTTCGAGGTTTCTCCAGCCTAGGATGGGAACCGAGTCCTCAAGCATGCTTGCTATCAGATAGTCGTGGCGTCTCAACCGTTCCTCTAGGCTGTTCTGAAGGTAGATGTTCACGTGGATTCTACGGCCGATCCTCCTGCCCAGCCTCGTTAAGGCCGCGTTCAGCAGGGACCCAGCCTCCCAATCTCGACAGACTACAAGCACGTCTAGGTCGCTGTGAGCGTCATCTTCACCCCTAACGTAGGAGCCGAACATCGAAGCGAAGGCTACTCTATCCCCAAAACGTTCTAGGGTCCTCTTGACGAGGGCTTCTTCGATTCCCCTCACGAGAGGCCCTCCTTAACCTTAAGGCCACCACAGGTTCAGAGTCTAGGAAACCTAAAACGGAATATCTGAGTTTCCCATAATTAATCCTTTATGGCAGGCAGGTTACTGTGGGTCACATGCCGTTTACGCTTTGACAGGGCTTGAAGGCTACATGTTATTTCGTTTAACATCATTTGCGTGGAAAACTGAAAGTTTTTCTCTCTGATTTTTGTCATGTTTCGGTCTATTTCTCCGCGGTTCCGCTCTCTCCTCAAGGCGGCAAAATGATGTTTTTCCCTTATAAAACCCTTATTAGGACTCTACGCTTAATATTTACTTTCATTGAAGGGGGGCCGTTCTATGGAGAAGCCGTGGTATCTCAGGCCACCTCTGAGCGTGCTCTTTGATCTCAGCAGGTTGGAGAGGATTCGCCCATGGGACATCGATGTGGCGTTTCTTCTCTCCCTCTTCTTGGATGAGATGGAGAAGAGGCGGGAGGTGGATTTCAGGGCTTCAGGGGTCGCTTTGGACTCCTCAGCCAGCATACACTTGATGAAGTCTAGGCTTCTCCTGAAGTTGGAGGAGCCCCCGAGGCAAGTCAAGCCTGCTACGGACTTCGTTCCGCCCCCTCTAATTCTGCCGATCCGCTACGAGTTGACGACCACAACGATACAGCACCTCCTGAACGCCTTGGACGAGGCGTTGCGGGGCGAGAGGCTCTTCGCCGCGAGGCCTCCAAAGCCTGTTCTCCCACCTCCAGCTGAGGTCACCCACCCGATAACCGCGTACATCCTAGAGGTGGAGAAGATCATAAAGTGGCTCTACGAGAGGATGCTCCGCCTCGTGGGAGAATATACGTCTAAGGCGAGCCTCCTCACCTTCTCGAAGGTTGTGGAGGGTTTAAGTAGAATCGAGAAGGTGAGAGCCTTCATAGCCCTCCTCTTCATGGCTCAGAGAGGGATAGTTGAGCTGTGGCAAGATGAAGATACGGAGAACATCTTCATAATCCTCAAGGGAGGATTAGAGGGCCGGTGAGCGGCGCTACAACCGGGGTCTCTGGGAAGGAAACCCATAAACGTTCAGAGACTGCTGAAGAGAAGAGCAGGATGCTAGCCTTGATAGAGGCCGCTCTCTACGTGGCGGGCCGCCCGCTCGACCTCAAAACCCTCGGCTCCATAATCGGCGTAAGGTCGAAGAGGAAGACCCGGAGGCTCGCGAGAGAACTCATGAGGGAGTATCAGAAGAGGAAAACCGCCTTAGAGATTCTGGAACTCGAAGATGAGAGATTTGTTCTCCAGCTCAAGCCTGTATACTCGCCTAAGGTTAGGAGGCTGGCCGTCAGGCCTCTCCTAACCCCCGGCCCCTTGAAGACGTTGGCGTACATAGCTTATCGCCAACCGGTCTTGCAGAAACAGGTGGCCGAGGTCAGAGGCTCCCAAGCCTACAGGCACATCAAGCACCTGAGGGAGATGGGTCTCATCGAGTACGACAAGTCGAGCGAGATGAGGGTTCTGAAGACGACGAGCTACTTCGCCGACTACTTCGGGTTGAGCCACAACCTAACCAAGATGAAAAGGCAGCTCAGGAAAATCTTCAAAGACCTATCCGAAAGCGGAGAGGGGAAAGCCTCAAAAGACGACAGTAAAGGAGGACACCAGATGCGTTAAACTTATATTCATGTTGGCTATCGGTTAAACCTGTTCTTAAACGTCCAGAGGAGACTGAGAATTGGCTGTCTGGCACGGTGACCTGCACAAGAGGAAGCCTACAGGGGGAAGGAGGAGGCCTTACCGGAAGAAGAGGAAGTATGAGATGGGTTCCTTCCCCACCGAGACTATTCTAGGCGAGACTAAGAGGAAGATCGACCGGAGACGCGGGGGAAACCTGAAGGTTCGGCTTCTGAGCACGTCTCAAGTGAACGTCTCGGACCCGAAAACGGGCAGAACCGAAACCGTCAAGATATTAAGGGTTCTCAAGAACCCCGCAAACAAAGACTACGATAGACGCGGAGTCATAACGAAGGGAACGATCATCGAGACTCCTCTGGGAACAGCCCGTATAACCTCTAGACCCGGACAGAACGGCGTCCTTAACGCCGTCCTGATAGAACCTTCCTAGATGAAGAGTGTTGAAATGCCAATACTGCGGCGCTGAGGAGCCTCTCCCATTCAAATGCCCATTCTGCGGAGGATACTTCTGCGTTGAGCATAGGCTTCCGGAGAACCATGAATGTCCAGAACTCTGGAAGGCTTGGCTTCCACGCAGAGACATGGAGCCCGCCGTAACTAGGGAGGACATCCGAGCCCGCCACGAAATCACGCGGAGGATAATCCAGCCTGAAAGCAGAGTCCTCTGGTTCACTTACAGGGAGATCGGACACCTCTTCGCCGGGATCCTCCTCGTGACGGCGGTTGGACTCTCAGTTCTAATAACTCCTTACAGCCCCTTCCTCAATGTGGGGGGAATCGGAATACTCCTCTCCTCGGCTCTGGTCTTCTCTTCCATATTTATTCTGCACGAGATCGCCCACAAAGTCACGGCTCAGTATTACGGTTTATGGGCTGAGTTCCGTCTAAACATGCTCGGAACCATGATCACTCTGCTCTCAATCTTCAGCCCGATCAAGATCATCTCGCCCGGAGCCGTAATGGTTACGGGTGAAGCTGACAGAAGAATCCTCGGGAGAACGGCCCTAGCGGGGCCTCTAGTAAACATATTGCTCTCACCCCTCTTCCTACTCTGGGCTTTCTTGGCCTGTAGCCAGCCGGCTAAGATCGGGGCGATCTACAATCCTTGGATAGCGTTCTTCAACCTCATACCTTTTGGTATACTCGACGGGGCGAAGGTCTTCTGGTGGAGCAAGAAGGTTTGGGTTGTAAGTTTCCTAATGTCCCTAGCTCTGATAGCTGCGGCCATGATCCTCCTATAAGAGCACCTAAACACATTTTAGTTGGCTAAAAGCATATCTTATGTTGGTTAGCAGGATTGAGCCTCTCAATCTCCGAGTTGTATCTCAAGTTTCTAGCTGAAAGGTTAAGGTTGGTTAGAGGCCTCCAGCAAAGGCTTCTAAGCCTCTTCGAGTCGGGGGTAATCTCACATTCAACCATGGAGGAGAAGAGTAAAAAGCTTAAAAGCGAAGCCACAGTACTGGAAGGTGGACTGAGAAGCTTGCTCAAGATAATTAGACGCAACATGGAGGAGCTCGAGAAGACGATCCGGCTGATGGAGATGCACCTGACCAAGATCGAGGTCGACTATGCGGCTGGAGAGCTCGGGGAGGAGAGATACCTCAAGGAGAGGAACATACTCACGTCGGGGATAGAACTCCTAAAAGAGCGGCTTGAACATATGAAGAGGTTAGCCGGGGAAGCGTCTCTAGAAGCCGCCCCGGAGGAGAGGGCTGAAACGATCCTTAGAGAGGTCCCCGCCGAGAGGGCGTTCTACTTCTACACCGACTACGGCAAATATACAGGCACCTACGCGAGGAGCCTCGAAGAGTTCGCCGAGACCCTAGAGAAGATCAGCGTCGAGTCGATAAGGTTCCACCTGAGGAGGGGAGACTTCCAAGTCTGGATAAGGGATCTCGGGGACCCAGAGCTCGCCGAGACCCTGGACAGGATAGATGAGCCGAACCTAAACGACCGAGAATTAAGGGAGGAGGTCGCCAGAAGGGTTAGAGAGAGGGTTAAAGACTTAAAGGCGGGTCTGGCGTCCAGCTGAAAGGTTTATCTAGCCGTGCGGTCGGTTGAATAAGGCGGGTTTCACGGGCTCTTCAGCCGTCCATTCCCTGACGGAGGCTTGAAGTTGAGGGCGATTATAGGGCATGGAACATGGTACGACAAGGTTGCGGTTGAGATTATAGAGAGGGAACGCCGCCTAGGTAGGAGCCTCGACCTCCTTAGGGTTGAGAGCGGAGTCGCGGCGTCGGGGATACCTCACATCGGGAGTTTAGGGGAGGTCGCCAGAAACTACGCGGTCGCCTTAGCCCTCAGAGAGCAAGGCTACAACTCCGAGTTCATAGTCTTCTCCGACAACAAGGACGGGTTAAGGAGCGTTCCGAAGGGCCTCCCAAAATCCCTAGAGAAGTACATAGGCTACCCGGTCATGGAGGTTCCAGACCCATTCAAGTGCCATAGCAGCTTCGGAGAGCACATGATCTCCCTGCTCCTAGAAGCCCTAGACAAGTGCGGGATCGAGTACAAGTTTATCTCAGCCGTCGAAGCCTACAGAAGCGGCCTCCTAAACGAGGAGATAAGAACCATACTCGAGAACGCTGAGAGGGTTAGCCGTATAGTCAAGGATGAGACGGGGCAAGAGAAGTATGAGAAGGTCCTTCCATACTTTCCGGTCTGCTCCTCCTGCGGCCGAATATACACGACGAAAGCCTACAAGTTCCTTCCAGAGGAAGGGAAGGTCCTCTACGTATGTGAAGGAATGGAGATTAAAGGGCGGTGGCTTGAAGGTTGCGGGTATGAGGGGGAAGCCGACTACACGAAGGGCGAGGGAAAACTGAGCTGGAAGGCGGGGGAGTTCGCGGCTCGCTGGAGAGCCCTAAAAATAAGGTTTGAGGCGTACGGGAAGGATATAGCCGACTCCGTCAGGGTGAACGACAGGATAAGCCGGGAGATACTCAACTACGAGCCTCCCCTCCACGCCCAGTACGAGATGTTCCTAGACAAGAGCGGGAGGAAGATATCGAAGTCCGTCGGTAACGTCTTCACGCCTCAAGTCTGGTTCAGATACGGCTCGCCTCAATCCCTACTCCTACTCATGTTGAAGAGATTCGTTGGAACAAGAAACGTCTCGGTTACGGATATACCCCAATACATGAATGAGCTAGACGAGCTCGAAGACATATACTTCGGAAAGAAGCGTATAGCAGACGAGAAGGAACGCGCAAAACTCACGGGCTTATATAAGTATGTCTGGCTTATGAAGCCCCCAGCCAAACCCAGCCCCCACATACCCTACAACCTGTTGACTTACCTAGCGAAAGTCGCCCCGAAAGGCTCCGAGACGGATTTTATAGTGGAGAAGCTGAGAAGATACGGATACTCCGACCTAACGTTAACCGAGGAGCTGAAACGTAGAATAGGGTACGCCCTAAACTGGGTTAGAGACTTCGCCGAGATCAAAGAGACGAGTGTGGAGCTGAGCAGAAACGAGGAGAAAGCCATACGCGACATAATCGAAGCCTTAAAGACCGAGGCTGAAGCTGAGAAGATACAGAACCTGATCTTCGAGGCGGCTAGGAGGAACGGGGTTCAGCCGAAGAGGCTCTTCAGAACCCTATACCGAATATTGCTGGGCATGCCTCACGGACCAAGGATGGGCCCATACATCGTCGCCATGGGAAGAGAGAACGTGATCCGCTCCCTAGAGAGAGCCCTAAAAGAGGGTGGAGGAAGCCCCTCCAGCAGGTAGAGAACATCCTTCCAAACATCACTTTTATAACTTGAATGGGATTATTAAGGCTTGAATCTGCCTAAACGTTTGGAGGTGCCCGTTTGGAGGCTAAACCTAGGGTAGGCTTCATAGGGTTAGGCGTTATGGGTAAGCCGATGGCTAGGAGGCTCCTAGAGGCTGGATACCCCTTAACCGTCTGGAACAGGACGCGGTCCAAGATGGAGAGCCTCATCTCGGCGGGGGCTAAAGGAGCATCCTCACCGAAAGAGGTTGCTGAGAACTCAGACATCGTCATAACCATGGTGACGGACTCCCCCGACGTTGAGGAGGTCGTCTTGGGGCCTTCAGGCGTGATAGAAGGTGCCAGAGAAGGGTTGATCCTCATCGACATGAGCACAATCTCGCCGTACGTTACGAGGAGGATAGCGTCCCGGCTTGCGGAGAAAGGCGTGGTCATGCTCGACGCACCCGTGAGCGGAGGAGACATCGGAGCTAAGAAAGGAACGCTCTCCATAATGGTTGGAGGCCCAAAAGAGGCGTACGAGAAGTGCCTCCCCATCTTCAAGGTTCTCGGCAAGAGGATAACACATATGGGGCCGAACGGAGCCGGCCAGATGACCAAACTCTGCAACCAAGTGATCTGCGCAATAAACATCCAGGCCGTATGCGAAGGGCTCACATTAGCCGCCAAAGCCGGCTTAAACCTAGAACGGTTCCTAGAGGTTGTGACGGCCGGCGCGGCCGGGTCATGGATGCTCTCGAACCTAGGGCCCAAGATGATCAAGGGAGACCTCGAACCCGGCTTCAGGATAAGACATCAGCTCAAAGACCTAAGACTCGTCTTGGAGGCGGCTTCGAACCTAAAGCTCCCCTTGCCGGGAACGGCTCTCGTCCAGCAGATGCTGAGGGCTGTGGAGGCCGAAGGCTTAGGCGAGAAGGGAACCCAAGCGCTCATCGTAGCCATGGAGAAGCTTGCAGGCTTCAAGGTTAGAGGAAAAAGCGGAACTGAAACATGAACGGCGGAGGGACAAAAGATAAATCGGCCTCAAACGCCTATTCTCCTCCGACCGAAGTGACGGTGAGAGGGATGTACCGCCAATTTACTTAAACCCCGGAACCCGTGAACTCCCGGTTGACCCGGCTGGAACCCTCAGACTTCTTCCGCATGGAGGGCTCCACTCGCAAGCTAGGCGGCATCCAGCTCTCCAACCCAAAAGAAGAGTTGAGGATTGGAGGATCGAACGTTGAGCGAGCTACGCGAATACGAGAGGAAGACCCTGCTCACCCTGAAGGCTCTAGGCGGCAGAGCAACGGTCAACGAGGTCGCCGAGAAAGGGAACCTAGCCCATGCAGCCGTCATGCGCGCGGCCCTCTCCCTAGAAGAGGCCGGCCTGATAAGGGTTCATGAGAAGAAGGTGACGCGAATCCGACTGAACGAGGAGGGCATGCTCTACGCTGAGGAAGGCCTGCCGGAGAGGAGGCTCGTCAAGGCCCTGAAGGATATGGGAGGCGAGGCTCCGATGGAGGAGGCCGGCGAGGCCGCCGGCCTAAGCAAGAGGCTCCTAGCAATAGCTCTGGGATGGATAAGCCGGAAGGGATGGGCCGCCGTAGACAGGAAGGAACGCGTCTTGAGGATGCCCATTGAACCGCCCGTGGGGGCCGACGAGAGGCTCTTAGCCTCCCTCAAGAGGAAGGGAACCTTGACGGTTGAGGAGCTTGATGAGGAGATGCAGGAAGCCTTCAAGCTTCTGAAAGGGAGAAGAATCTTGGAGGTTGATGAGGAGACCTTCAGGGAGCTCGAGCTCACGGATGAGGGTTGGAGGCTCTTGAGGAAGGGCGTAAAGGTCGTTGAGGAGGTTACTCAGCTCACACCAAACCTGATCGTCACGGGGCGTTGGCGTAAGGTTAGGCTTCGCAGATACAACATAAAGGCTCCAGTCTCCAAGGTCTGGCCGGGGAAGAAGCATCCATACCTAAGGTTTCTAGACGAGTTGAGGGAGAGGCTTGTCGCTTTAGGATTCAAGGAGATGACGGGGCCAATCGTGGAGCTGAGCTTCTTCAACTGTGACGCCCTCTACATGCCGCAGAACCACCCGGCGCGGGAGGTCCACGACATGTACTTCATAAAGGAGCCGGCCTACGGAAACCTGAAGCCTTACGAGGATGCTCTGAGGAACGTTAAAGAGACCCATGAGAACGGGTGGACGACGGGGTCTACGGGGTGGGGCTACAAGTTCTCAACCCTCGAGGCAAGCCGACTCGTCTTGAGGAGTCAGACGACCGCCCTGAGCGCTAGGACCCTCCTAAGTAAAGAATTGGAGATTCCGGGGAAATACTTCGCTATAGCGCGGTGTTACAGGCCTGACGTGGTCGACAGAACCCACCTGACAGAATTCAACCAAGTTGAGGGTATAGTGCTCGGCGAGGACCTCTCCTTTAGAGACCTCCTAGGCATACTGGAGAGGTTCGCCGTGGAGATAGCTGAGGCCGATAGGGTTAGGTTCAGGCCGGGATACTTCCCCTTCACGGAGCCGAGTGTGGAGCTCCACGCGTACAGGGAAGGCTACGGGTGGATGGAGTTTGGGGGAGCCGGTATCTTCAGGCCTGAGGTTACCCTGCCCCTCGGGGTGGATGTACCGGTCTTGGCTTGGGGCCTCGGGGTTGACCGCATCTTCATGATGAAGACCAACATCGACGATATACGCTACCTGTTCACTCAAGACTTGGAGTGGTTGAGAGGGAGGGGGGTGATCTGAGACGCCGACGATAGAGGTTGACTATAGAGACTTCATCGACCTGCTGGGCTTAGACCTTGCGAGGGACGTCGAGGCGTTAGACAACATTCTCTCCTACGTTAAGGGCGAGGTTAAACTCTTCAGGGACGACGAACTCCACATAGAACTCCAAGACACGAACCGTCCAGACCTATGGTGCGTAGAGGGGCTGGCGAGGGCTCTTAGGGGCTTCTTAGGTTTAGAGAAGGGTTTGAAGAGCTACGTGGTTGAGGGCGACTCGGGCGTCGAGGTAACGGTTGACGATAGGCTCTGGAAGATTAGGCCCTACATAGCCTGCGCCGTCGTCGAGGGGGTTGAGGTCACGGACGTGATGATCAGGCAGGTTATGCGCCTCCAAGACAAGATGGACGAGACGTATGGGAGGCGGAGGCGTAGAACATCCATAGGCCTCTACGACTTCGACTTGGTTACGCCACCCCTACGCTACAGAGTCGCCAAACCCAGAGAGGTCAAGTTCGTCCCCTTAGAGTTCGAGGAGGAGCTCACCCTAGAGGAGATTCTGGAGAGGCATCCGAAGGGAATTGAGTATGGGCATCTGGTTCGACACTACCCCGTCTGGCCGATCTTCATGGACTCAGCCGACAAGGTTCTCTCCTTCCCCCCAATCATAAACTCGAACGACCTCGGAAGGATAACGGAGAAGACCCGGAACATCCTAGTTGAGGTTACCGGAACATCCTTCGAGACTGTTCTCAACACCCTGACGAACATAACCTTGGCCCTAGCCGACAGGGGAGGCCGCATCCGCTCAGTTAAGATTCACTACCCATACGAGGAGTTCGAGGACATTGTTACGCCCCGTCTGGAGACGCGGAGGCTCACCATCGACTTAAAGTATATACGTAGGGTTCTCGGCCTAGACCTGAAGCCTCTTGAGGTTAAGGAGATGCTTGAGAGGGCGCGTTATGGTGTTCTCGGGGTGGACAGTTCGAGGGTTGAGGTTGAGGTGCCATGCTATCGCATCGACGTGATGCACCCGATAGACGTCGTGGAAGACATAGCCATAGCCTACGATTATAACCGTATAAAACCGAGGTGGCCTAGACTCCCAACGGTTGGGAGCAAAGCTCCCGCATGCAAGCTCAGAGAAGCCGTCCGAGAAGTCATGGTCGGCCTCGGCTTCCAGGAGGTTCTATCATTCACCATGAGCAATCCGGAGAGCCTCTACAGAAAGATGAACCTAAACCCTGAACCCGAGAGCATAGTCGAGGTTGAGAACCCGAGAATCCAATACTTTACTTGCCTCAGGAGCTGGCTGTTGCCTAGCCTGATGGAGTTTCTAAGCCGAAACGTTCACGTCGAGTATCCGCAGAAAGTCTTCGAGGTTGGATACTGCATCGTCAGGGATGAAGAGGCTGAGAACATGACCCGCGACGTCGAGAAGCTAGCATGTGTCACCACCCACTCAAACGCGAACTTCGCGGAGGCGAAGGCTGTATTGGACGCCCTCCTAACGAGCCTCTCCATCCAATACGAGATTGAGGAGACTGAACACGGCAGCTTCATCAACGGAAGAGCCGGTAAGATCACGGTTGAGGGCAGAGAGGTAGGGCTGATAGGAGAGATACACCCGCAGGTCCTCGAGAACTGGAGGCTCAGGAACCCCGCTTCAGCCATCGAGATAAACCTAGATGAGATCAGGATGCTCTTGTAGACGTGGAATCCAAAACGTTTATCTTAATTGAGCACTTCTTTTTTATTTGGGGGAATCCCGCCGAGAAAACCTCCCCCGAAAAGGAGGAACCCACCTAGACGGACCCGACTGAGGAGGATGGAAGACGTCCAACGATGAGGGAGGGCTTACCCAAAGGTGGGACACGGCGGGCGTGGGCGTCAGAAAATCCGCGTGTGAGAGAGCCCAGCTGAGAAGAGCGAGCCCGCTCGTCTGTGAGGCTGAGTGTTAGTCGCGCGGAACACAGGCGCCCACGACAAACCCCTTATGAGTCCTCTTTGAAAGTTTCGTAAGCGAATTTAGTGTTCAGGTCTTCAGAGTCTTCTTCCGGTAAGATTCTTGAGATGAGGTGCAGAATTCTCCTATTCATGTTGAGTACAGTGTGTAGGGCTCTCTCACCCTTGCTCGTGAGCCTGTATATTCGCTTCCTGCCTCTAGGGAAACCCCTTATCAGGCCTTCCCTCTCTAGGGAGTATAGGACTGAGTAGACTGAGCCGGGGCTTATCAGGAAGTTGAAGTTCTCACGGATCAGCAGGGTTATGTCGTATCCGCTTAGGGGCCTATCCCTCAGCTCGTCGAGGATGAACACGTCCATGAGGCTTCTTACCAGCCGTTTACAAAGCTGATACGTGATGTCGCCTCTCTTTACCGAGAGAACTTCCATCTTCAACACCAATGTTTATACATGTATAAATTAAATATAAAGCTTTCTAATTAAAACGTACTTGTATAATTTTAATAGTGAGAATACGTATAAAGGATACGTATCAAGAAAGTCATGGAGAAGATCTACCCATATATGTACCTCGAGATCGCATACACCATCTTGATCAGGCCGTGGTTCTCAGCTGAGAGATCGATCAAGGAAACCTTCGGGTTCTCACTGAGCTCCTCATAGAACATCAGCATCTCCGGGTCTCGACCCAGCATAATTATCAAGATTTTTATCCCTGAACGGGCTAGGGAGTCAAGCCTATATATGCACTCCTGACTCATCTCCATGACGGAGACATCGGTTGAGTAGAGAGGTCTCCCATCAGTTATCACGATGAGGCGTTCGGGACTGTAGAGGTCGGCCTCCTTCAGGGCTAAGTCGAGCCTAGTCTCGCCGTCGACCGGCTTAACCCTGTAAGGATCATCCTCCTCGCGGACATCCCTACCAAAACTGAAGACGTGATTGTTGAAATGGACGGTTTCGATGACTTTTACTAAGAACTGGCCGATCCTCATCTTCGGAATCTCATCCCACACCGACCAAGGGTTTGCCATGCTGAGGCTCCTATCGAGGAGTATGAGCGTGCGGCAGTCCCTCCTACGCCGACTCACTAACCCCTTAGAGTAAATCTTGAACTCGCTAAAGATCGTCCTAGTCGATATCGGGTGGATGGTCTTCCCATCGAACTCCGTTATGCCCCTCTCCTCGGAGAGAGGCTTAACGGACTCCAAAAGCTCAAGGAAGTCTAGGAGATCCCCGTTCTCCACGTACTCCTTAACGGTCTGGGACATCCTCCACAAAGGTATGGGAAACATTCTGGGGGCGTAGGTGCCGCATCTCTGGGAAGTTTCACCCCAGACATGTTTGGAGCGCCGAATGGGATGTCTCTCGAAGTGGTCAAGATGGAGTTCAACCCGTATTAGGCGGCCGATCCTCCTGACCGAGACCGATGTGACCGTTCTTTTAGCCCGTGTTTCACGGTTCTCCACGGTGAGCCTACCCGACGCGATCGCATCTAGGATTTTGGACTCTATGTCGACGGCTTCAGCCTCGCTTAGGAAAGCCTTCGAGACCGGTAAACCGTCAAGGTAGGCTTCGTAGGCTTCACCCCCCTCATCGCGGCAGACGACCTCAACTATCAGGTATCTCTCGTCTCTGCTGGAGGCGCTCCTAAACAACACCGCCGAGGCGCTCCCCGATGTACTGCTCTATCTTCTTCTTCGCCTCCTCGAACTCCCTCAAGCCGAAGATGTTGAGAACCCTAACCTTCAAGAGGCGGTCTATGATGAGTTTCTTCAACTCTTCAGGGTTCCTGTAGGTGCTCCTATACCTGTCATACTCTAACGCGAACTTCTGGAGGTTCCGTATGCTGACCGGAACGAGGTATCGCATCCCGGCTACTTGACGCCTAACCCAGAGGATCAGGTCGACGACTCGGGAGGGTAAGCCGTAAGGCTTGAGAATCTCCCTTATAGCATCGTCAGGAGTGTCCTTCCACATGATTATCTTTCCAAACCGGTCGAGGAAGGCTATGTCGGGGGTCTCCTGCACGACGCTCTCGATGTTGCTGGAGGAGACCACCGAGAACTCTGGGGGAAGATAGTAAGTCTTGCCGTCAACAGGGTTGAGGAACCTCTTATTATTCATGGCCTCAAAGAGTATGATCTGGGTCTTAGGTCTGAGCTTCATTATCTCGTCGATGAACGCTATTGGTAAACCCTTAACTTCGCCGCTGACTATCTGCATGAGGCATCCCATGTGGACTGGGTTAACCCCCACGAAGGCGCTCGGGTTGAAGCCTGCTATCAGCTCCCTCTCGGAGACCTCCTCGTGGCAGTGGAAGTAGATTCCCCCCAGACACTTGTGGAGCTGGAGGAGGAGCTCAGTCTTCCCTTCGGCGTGCCTCCCAATGATCAGAACGTTGTCCCTCATCTTTATCGCTCTGATTATGCGCCTTATCTCGTCGTCGTGGCCCTTCACGACGGAGGTAACCCTCTTGAAGATCAGCTCCTCATCGAAGAAGTCTTCTTCAGGGTAGCCGGGAACCCTCTCGAGGGTTGACGCGGCTTCTAACCCCGCTAAGCCTCCACTTTGTTCATGACTTAAAGTCTCTAAGACCTGCATTATCAACTCGAGGTCTCTCTTCACGGTTTCGGCTATCTCCGCGTCGATTATGTTCTGCTCCTCGATCATCCTCGGAAGCCGCTCATAGCACTTCTCGATCTGCTCCTTGAGCGATGAGTATCTGTCCCCGAGGAACTCACCGATAACCCTCTTCAGATGGTTGTACTGAAACTCGGCTTTCACGGCCTCCCTCTCTAAGACGCTCAACTCCGACATGAGAGCCGTGTAATTTGATATGTACTCTCTGTCGGAGACCTCCCCGATCCTGTGGCGAACCATCAGCTCGTCTAGGTTTCTCTTCGCCTCCCTCAACCTCGAAACAACCGAAAAGGCATCCATAAGGTTCGTTAAGCCTCCTTCACTAGCCAGTAAAGAGTTTATCTTCGAGGTGTAGTCGCGGTATATCTTCTCGAATATCTCTTTCGAAACCTTCCCTTCCAGTAGGAGCCAGACGATCTTAGCCCGCCAAATTACGTAGTTGAGGAGCCTCCCAACGTTGGACTCCGGCCTCTTCTCGGTTCCGGCCTCGGATGGAGTTGAAGCGGCATGGGGGACGGGTGGAGGTTTTGAGGTTAGTTTAGAATTGGAGAGGTCGAAGCCGCAACGGATGCAGACCGGTGTTCTGGGAACTCGGTAGCCACAGCTGGGGCAGACTACAAAGTTCTCTTGTCCTTTCCGGATCAGCTCCATAAACACACCAGATTAATTAGATTCTTTCAGCGTGATAAAACTCGTGTGGAGCCTTCTCTCATGAAGAAGTTAAATTTCGGGATATGGAAGCCTCTGTTTTAACTGTTTGGTACAACATCGGAAAGGGGCCGATTTCTTCAACGAAAAGATCATGGAAATATTAATGTTTCCGGAGGGTCGAGATTAGCATAAACAACTAGAGAGCGCCGATGAAGAATTTAAAGGGTTCCCTCCTGCTGGACGCTTTACTTCTTAGAAACCCAAGACTTGCAGATGTTCACTCCATCGACGGCGTCCTTCGCCGCGGCGTCGGCTCCTATCTTCTCCGCGTACTCAGGGGTTATCGGGGCTCCCCCTATGATTATCTTGACCTTATCTCTGAGCCCCGCCTCCTTCAAAGCCTTGATTGTGTTCTCCATCTCGGTCATGGTCGTTGTTAGGAGCGCCGACATGGCGACTATGTCTGGGTTGTTCCGGCGAACCGCCTCCACGAACTGTTCAGGACTAACGTCCACGCCAAGGTCGATTACATCGAAGCCTGCTGACCTCAGGAGGGTTGCAGCTATATTCTTCCCTATATCGTGGAGGTCTCCCCTGACAGTTCCGATCACTACCTTTCCGAGACGCTTCACCTCCCCCGTCTTCAGGTACGGCTCAAGAACCTTCATCCCCTCTTTCATGGTCTCCCCGGCCATTATCAGCTCAGCTAGGAAGTACTCGTTAGCCTCATACTTCTGGCCGACTATATCCATGCCCTTGGCCATACCGTCGGTCACAACCTTGTAGGCTGGGATTCCAGCATCCACAGCCTCCTTGCAGAGCTTCTGAATGTTATCGATGTCAAGGTTCACGATAGCCTCTTTAATCTTCTCTAGAAGGTCGTCTTGGCGTCTCTTCTCTACCATCACCCTTCACCATCGGCTACTTAGTCTTGATAGAGACCTCCTTAAAATATTTTCTTTAAAGGGTTGAGTTCTCCAAGTTCCAACTACCTTGTTTAACGGAAACCTTAAATACCGGTCGGTTTTCTCATAGAAGAGTTCATAGGAGAGTTCTCAGATGGCAAGGGTTCTCATCTCGGTGAGGGTGTTTCCATCCGACATAGACGTAGACTTGGAGATGCTGAAGAAGAAGATTAAGGATAGCCTCCCGGAGTACGCTTCCGTATACGGGTTCAGGGAGGAACCGATAGCCTTCGGCCTCAATGCCTTGATCGCTCATATAGTCCTGCCGGAGGACAAAGCCGGAGGCATCGAAGAGGTCGAGTCTATCTTGGAGAGCATAGAGGAGATAAGCCAGTTTGAGACTCAGGGGATCACGAGGATATAGTTGTAAGGGCCTTTAGGGAAGACGTGTAACCGATTTGAGGGGACGGCTGTTAGGGGAAAGTATAAAAGGTTGTGGTCTCCACTTTACTCGCTTGAGGTCGTCTCTTCCAAGTAAGAGACGCTGAGAGAATATTAGTGGAAAGAAGGGGGTGGCGAAGTCTTGGCCGAGGTCCAGCTCAGGGTTCTCGACGCTAGGCAGAGGGATGTGGCACGGGGAATAGCTAGAATAGACCAGATAACGATGCAGAAGCTGGGAGTCTCCGCTGGAGACGTAATCGAGATAATCGGTAAGAGGTCGACGTCGGCTATAGCTTGGCCGGCTTACTCAGAGGACCAAGGCCGCGGCATAATAAGGATAGACGGTTTCGTCAGAAAGAACGCCGGGGTCTCGATAAACGAGTACGTTATAGTTCGTAAAGCCAAGGTTAGGAATGCGACGAGTATAACTTTGGCTCCGGTTGACATGCGGTTAAGCGTCGACGAGGACTTCATAAACTTCGTTAAGAACAGGCTTATGGAACGGACCTTCGTTGAGGGCGACACAACGCTCATCATGATGCTGGGACACCCAATCCAATTCAACGTCACGAAGACTAGGCCCTCAGGGATAGTTCGGATGACTTACGACACGAGGCTGACGATCCTCTCCGAACCAACACCTGAAGCTAGAGGTGTTCCAAGGACAACATACGAGGATATAGGGGGGCTCCGCGAGGAAATCCAGCGCATAAGGGAGATGGTTGAGCTCCCCATGAGGCACCCTGAGATATTTCAGAGGCTCGGCATAGACCCTCCTAAGGGAGTTCTCCTTTATGGTCCTCCGGGTTGCGGTAAGACCCTGCTCGCCAGGGCCGTGGCAAACGAGAGCGAAGCGAACTTCTTCTCTATAAACGGGCCGGAGATCATGAGTAAGTTCTACGGAGAGTCTGAGGCTAGGTTGAGGGAGATATTCCAGCAAGCCGAGAAGAACGCTCCAAGTATAATCTTCATAGACGAGCTCGACGCGATAGCTCCGAAGAGGGAGGAGGTAACCGGCGAGGTTGAACGGCGGGTCGTAGCTCAGCTCTTGGCCTTGATGGACGGGCTTTCAGGCAGGGGGAACGTCATCGTTATAGGCGCCACGAACAGGGTTAACGCGTTAGACCCTGCTCTACGTAGGCCTGGAAGGTTCGATAGGGAGATCGAGATAGGGATACCTGACAAGGACGGTAGGTACGAGATCCTCCAGATTCACACGAGAGGGATGCCCTTAGCCGAGGATGTCGATCTCAAAAAGCTAGCCGAGATGACCCACGGCTATACGGGAGCCGACCTTGCGGCTCTATGCCGCGAGACCGCCATGAAGGCTCTCCGCCGGTACCTGCCTGAGATCAACCTAGAAGAAGAACGTATTCCGCCTAAAATCTTGGAGAAGATGGAGATCAGGATGGAGGACTTCCTCAACGCCTTCAGAGAGATAACTCCGACAGCCATGAGGGAGGTTGCCGTAGAGGTTCCAACGGTCCGCTGGGAAGACGTAGGTGACTTGGAGGAGGTTAAACAGGAGTTAAAGGAGGCCGTTGAGTGGCCTCTGAAGAATCCTCAAGCCTTTAAGAGAATGGGTATAGACCCTCCGAAGGGCATCCTCTTGTATGGTCCTCCGGGTTGCGGTAAGACCCTGCTCGCTAGGGCCGTGGCAACTGAGAGCGAAGCGAACTTCATCACCATTAAGGGCCCCGAAGTCTTCTCCAAATGGGTTGGAGAGTCCGAGAAGGCTATAAGGGAGGTTTTCAGAAAGGCTAGGATGTCAGCTCCGGCCATAATCTTCTTCGACGAGATCGACTCGCTTGTGCCGAGGAGGGGTTTAGGCTACGCGGACAGCGGAGTCACCGAACGTGTGATAAGCCAGCTCCTAACGGAGATGGACGGCATAATAACCCTAGAGAACGTCGTTGTGATAGCGGCCACGAACAGGCCGGACATCGTTGACCCCGCCGTGCTCAGGCCTGGAAGGTTCGACCGTCTTATCTATGTTCCTGAACCGAACGAGGAAGGCCGCTACCAGATCTTCAAGATTCACACCAAGAAGATGCCGCTTGCAAAGGATGTGGACCTCAAGTATTTAGCCCGCATGACTAAGGGATACTCTGGCGCCGACATAAAGGCCTTGTGCAGGGAGGCGGCGATGATGGCCTTGAGGAGGGACATGTCTGCCAAGGAGGTGACCCTCGAAGACTTCAAGGAGGCCATGAAGAAGATTCCTCCAAGCATCTCTTCCGACATGGAGAAGTGGTACAAGGGTTTTGCCGAGCAGGTTAGGAAGTTGCAGAAGCCGGCTCCTATAGTGGCTTAACCCCCCTTATTTTGAGTGGACGACGTGAATGTGCTATGAAGATGTGGAAGCCGTACCCGACCTACACCGTTGTCGCCGACATCCTAAAGAAGAAGGGTTCAGTAACGGATGAGGAGCTCCTCGAGGCTGTGAGGACGTTCTACAAGGATGTTAGCGTCGAGGACCTGAATAAGGTCTTGATGAAGATGGAGATCGCTGGGTTGATCACCGTCTCCAATTTGATGAGGGGGAAACGCCTAATAGAGCTGAGGCGTACCTGAAATCATCGTCTAACAGAGCTGCGAAGGGCTGGGATGACCTCTTCGCTGAAGAGAACGGCTCCGTCCAAGTCTGGGAAGTCTAGGAACCTCAATATGAAGTGTTCGACGCCCAGCTTAATGTACTCCATAAGCCTCTCCGTCACGGAGTCTGGGCTTCCAATTATGTAGTTCTCCTCGCTCCCCTTCTCTATGAAGGGGCTTCTCTCAGCTATTCTCCACGCTTCGTCTTCATCTTTAGCTATGGCTACCATGTTACCCAAAGTCTTCACGATCTCGGATGGGTCTCTCCCAACCCTAGAGCAGTGCTCTTCAAGGACTTCGATCTTACGCCTGTAGGTTTGGGGCGTGACGTTCACTAGGTTCCACCAGTCTGCGTGGCGGGCTACAACCCTCAAGGTTAACTTTTCTCCCCCGCCCCCAATCATTATGGGGGGCCTAGGGTCGGGTTTCGGGTAGCAACGGGCTCCGCGAACCTTGAAGTACTTTCCCTCAAACGTGGCCTCTCCACGCGTCCACATCATCTTTATTATCTGGACGCCTTCTTCGAGCTGTTTTATCCTGACGGCTGGGGGTGGAAACTCGTATCCGTAGGCTAGGTACTCGTCTTCCTTCCAGCCTGCACCTATCCCCAGCACGAAACGTCCACCGCTCAGGAGCTGGAGGGTCGCCCCCATCTTCGCGAGTAAGGCTGGGTTCCTGTAAGAGTTGCAGAGGACTATGTTCCCGAATGTGAGTTTTGGGAAGGAGCCGGCGAGGTAGCATATGGTGGTGTACCCCTCTAGGGTAGGCGTTGTTGCCTCCTGGAAGGAGGCCCATGGGACAAAGTGGTCGCTGACCCAGGCTGAGTCGAAGCTGTCCTCGAGTCTCTTAAGGAACCGCATAATCTGCTCGACGAATACTTCTCCCCCGCTTCCGTCCACAGGGAAGCTTGGAACCCTCAACCCAAACTTCACATCAGCCAGTCTTGACCCTCCCAGAAATCCTCGAAGTAACGGACCAAACGAAGATTCAGGAAGCACCCCTTTAAGGTTTTCCTCCACACTGAACCCCAAGCTGAACATGATCGAGAACCTTAACCAAACAGCTCAGTCCTTTTGAGCAGTGAGAATGAAGTAAAGTTTCTTGGGCTTGGAGATTGGGGAAGAGCTGCTTGGATTGCGTGGTCATCTTGGTAGGAGTCTGTCTATCGTGTCCACCCATCTCCGGGTTATTTCTTTCTGTTTGGGCATGGTGTAGCTCGATCCAAGTATCGCCTTTGGGCCTTCACACTTGAATGTGACCTTGAAAACTTGGCCGCCGAAGATTCTGATCTTCATGGACACGACGCCGAGGAAGGAGACTTCGGAGTGAACCTTACCTATATGCTTAAGGTTGATCTCTAAGGTTGTGTTCTCTCCCTTCGTGAAGATCAGCCGTCTATCGGTTAAGACAGCCTTTCCATAATCGGTAACCCAGCCGTCATCAAGCTCAAGAACTAGGTGTTCTCCTTCCCTAAACTCCACCTTTCATCTACCTTCTCACAGCCAAGTCAACCTCCCCGCGGCCCCTAATATACCTATGGGTTGCTAGGTAGACGCTCGTCTAAATCTCCATCCTTTATTGAGGGGACTCTGCAGCATGTTCTTGGCTTCGCCTCGCCCAGCAAGCGTTTAGACCGCAAGTTAAATCTTTCAGTTGCCCAGATGAGGGGAGGGGAGGCGGCTGAAACCTTGGAGATAAGGGTTAACCTCGAACTTAAAGCCGAGACCGCCCCAAGAGCTGTCCGCCGCGGAGACGTGATCGTAGCCATCGACGTCTTGAGGTGCTCCTCCACAATAA
>Ga0209410_1000198_pt1 | contig 25968 bp, 26 predicted proteins | sample Mar14436cmmetaG_FD_184135 | JGI IMG/M metagenome (GOLD analysis project Ga0209410, IMG submission 184135) | Marine hydrothermal vent microbial communities from Guaymas Basin, Gulf of California to study Microbial Dark Matter (Phase II) - Marker... ... | reverse complement strand
CCTCTGAGGAGCTACCGATCATAATCTCATATATGCCCGGCTCCACCGTGAATCTCATCTCAGAATCATACGCAGCCAATTCTTCTTTGCCCAGTTTGAGATTTACGGTCTTCACCTCTCCAGGCTTAAGCGTTATCCTCTTGAAGGCCTTCAGCTCCTTTACTGGCCTAGATACGCTTGAAACTTGCTTATGGATGTATAGCTGAACTACCTCGTCACCTTCAATCTCGCCTATGTTCTTCACGTCCACATATACGTTGACTGTTTCTCCCGCATGTATCTTATTTGGGATTATCCTGAGATTGCTGTAATCGAATCTTGTATAGCTGAGGCCGTGGCCAAATGGGAATAGCGGCTGTCTGCCTCTGAGATCCACGTAGTCATCAACTCTTCCCGTGGGCCTATGATTGTAGTATAGGGGAAGCTGACCGGTGAATCTCGGGAATGTTATGGGAAGCTTCCCGCCTGGATTATAATCTCCAAATAGGACATCTGCTATTGCGTTTCCCCCCTCCTCTCCGGGATACCATGCCTCAACGACCGCGTTAACCCCATCTATCCAATTCGTCATTGTAACCGCGCTTCCATTTATTAGGACAACTACTACGGGCTTGCCAGTTTCGCAGATCGCCTTGATTAACTCCTCCTGAACGCCGGGTAGATCTAGATTGCATCTATCTCTACTTTCGCCCTCCGTTTCTTTTGAGTTTCCTACAAAGAGAATCGCCACATCCGCTTTTCTCGCGGCGTTCTTAGCCTCTTCAAATCCCTCCTTTGATAGTCCATTTACGGTGCATCCCTCAGCGAAGTATACGCGCGTCTTCGGTGAGACCTTATTCTTTATTCCCTCGAGAGGCGAGATCACCTTTACGCCGTATCCACTGTATCCTCCAAGCCTCATAACTGAGGCATTTGGGCCTATAACCGCTACTGCCCGCAGATCCTTCCTTAAGGGCAACGTGCCATCATTCTTAAGTAGCACTATGCTCTTTCTAGCGGCTTCCAATGCAAGCCTTCTATGCTCCTCGCAGTTACATATCTTCCCGGCGTAATCTGGATCTACATATGGATCATCAAATAGCCCAAGCCAGAACTTCACTCTGAGAACTCGACGAACACTTTCATCTATGACGGACTCGGATAACTCGCCCCTCTTAACAAGCGTTAATAACTCGTTGAAGCAATCAGCTACCGGAAGCTCCATGTCCAATCCTGCTTCTATGGCCTTCTTGGCTGCTTCAGCCTTCGTCCCAGCAACTCCATGCTTAGTCATTATGTGCAGAACTGAACTATAATCTGAGACTACGAATCCTCTGAATCCCCATTCCTTCTTGAGCAGATCCGTTAGGAGCCACTTATTGCATGAGCATGGCACGCCATCTAGGGAGTTGTAGGCCGCCATTATGGATAGGGCATTCGCCTTCTCAACGGCTGCCTTGAAGGCTGGGAGATATACTTCCCTTAGGATCCTCTCTGAGAAGTGTATTGGGTAGCTGTCTCTTCCTCCATCCCCAACGAAGTTTGCGACAAAATGCTTTGGGGTGCACACGACCTTCTGGCTCTGAACTCCCCTTATGAAGGCCACAGCCATGACGGATGCCAAGTATGGATCTTCACCGTAAGTCTCCTCCGTCCTCCCGCATCTCGGATCACGTGCGATATTTATGGTTGGGGATAGGCATTGATGGATCCCACGCGCCCTAGTCTCCTTCCCGATCGCCACGGCGACCTTCTCAACCAATTCTGGATCCCATGTGCTAGCTAATGCTATTGACTGCGGGAAGATCGTGCTTCCCTTAGCCATGCATCCGTGCAGGCACTCATCATGGATCATTATGGGTATGGACAACCTTGAATTCTCAATCATAAACTTTTGAACTTCATTTGCGAGTTTAGCGCTCTCCTTGGGAGAGAAGTTTCGAAGTGTCAACGTTAACATGCCGACTCTGCATTTCTCATTCTCTAGAACCTCCCTCCACCTCTTCTTGATCTGGGATGTTAATAGATAATCTAAGGTCTCCCTATCCTCCCTAAGCGCTGAAAATATTGCATTTTGAATCGTAACTCTCTTGTCCTCGGGTAATTCGCTGAAGATCTCAGATAGGAAATCTCGAATAGATACTCTAATAGCCTTTAATTGACCAATCTTCTCCTCCAAAGTCATCCTTGAGAGTAGATCATTCACTCTCTCCTCGATCTTTACATCAAGGGAAGATTCATTATCCATCTTTCATCACATCAAAAATCTTTTTACCTAATAGCTCATCCCAATGGCAATATAAAATTTGAGATCTCGAATTTATTCTACGACTACGAAGCCTCCCTGAATGCCTTAGCCTTTAAGGGGGCCAGCGACATTGAGAACTTCACGGGCTGCTCATGCAATTCCCTGTTGCCTCAGCCTCCATTAGAGATAACCTTCTCCCTAGCCTCAATTTGATTGATACTTTACTATTCAGATGGTTAATCAATATTCGGGCTATACATGAGAGACTTAATGTGGGGATATCCTTTCCTCGAAAAATCAGGGCTTCACGTTCATTTAGGTACCTACACTACGTGGATACAGTAGTTAACCATATCCTTGAACGCCTCAAGAAGTCTTAGAACATCCTCCGAGGGCTGGTAAGGTATAGAACAGTCCTCACCGTCTTGACCGCTTCCACTCCTTATACACCTCTAGAAGCTTCAGTATAACCTCTTCATATCTTTGCCTATGATGGACTTTAAGCTCGCCAGCATCCTCAAAGTCGATCTATGAAGAGTCACCGTCGTCTTTCCATCAGCCACAGGAATCTAATATCACAATAATACCAAGACATATTTAATATATCTCCTGAAGAGTTACAAGAACCCAAAGATAGTAAAGTTCAAATTTAATTTTCGGGGCAGATCCTCATTGATGGCAAGAATAGATGTTCTAATTGTTCCGGGCCTTAGATCTTCGGCTGCGAAAGCGGCTAGGATCCTAGCCGACTTCGGATATGACGTGATATTCCTAAATTTACCCATGAACCTTCAACCCCTAATTTCAGATTATACTTCTGGCTCTATCTCACTTCGAGAGCTGATTAGTAAGGTGGAGAAGCTGAGGCTTATCCCCGAATCCATAACTTCGTGGCTTTACCTTAATGAGCCTCTACTAAAGATTCTTGGAAGAATAGACAAGCCAATAAGGGCTCACTGCTACGTAGATGCCGATTATTATCATATGCTGATCGAGGCCTCAGTTAGGATCGCAAGGTTAACCTTCAAAGTGAACGTTACTGACAGGATTGATGTTGATGAGTGGATCGGTGTTCTTAAGAAGCATATTAGACCTGAAGCGGCGGAGCAGGAGGCTGAATTCATAAGCCTCAAAGCCGGAGGCGATTCTATATGCATAACTGGTCTCTCAGGATGGAGGATAGCGAAGATACTTAGGGAATTTGGCCATGAAGTTAAAGTTAGATCTGCGGAGAGGCAATATTTGTTTAAGCCATTGGAGATCTTAGAGGCACTCATGGAGAGTGGAAACCTCACCCGTAAAGTCGCCGAGGAACTAATTAGGGAGCATGCCAGATTCATAAGAGATTATGTTCTCACATCCCAGAGTCTGGACAAGGCATACTATTCATGGATTAATACGAGAAATAGAATAGTTAATCTATTATGTCATGTTGACCAGTCGGAGAGACCAGTTAATTCCAGTATATTTCGATGCTTTTGACTATACCCGGCTCCTTATATACTGGCGTTATCTCCTCCCTTAAAGCCTCGAGGTTCTCATACCACTTCTGGAGTTGCGTATATGTATAGTTTCCCTCTCCCCTATTATATTTCTTTACGGCTTCATTGTAGGCCTTAACGCTTTCTTCATAAAATTTAACGCGTCTCTTATACTCCTCGTAGTAGCTATAGCTGAATGGTGATGGATTGGATGAGTAGTATAATTAAGCGGTCCCCAAAATCTCTTTGGATCCCCGCTACAATCAATATATCTGCTCTTAACATTTTTAAGGGCGATCTTTCCATAGGGCTTTCCGACCTGAACATATGCTATCGCGTCTTTATCAAGACAATCAACAAAGACTAGTCCCCTATCGGTCGTTTTGAAGGCATTTAAGTTGTGGCCGACTCCGCTGCTGAGGTCTATCTCGACAAAGCCGCATCTAAGCCCCTGCCTCCACGCATTATCTCTTAGGGTTATCGCAAATCCCGTGCAGTCAAACTCGTGTGGCTTATACTCCAATTCGTCAGTCTTGTCCGACTCGATGAAACTCTTCAATTCCTCCCAAGTTGGATCCTTAAGGGTTGACCTCGAAGTAGCATTCAGCAGACTCTCATATCTTCTTTGAAGCTCACTATAATTCTTACTTAACGAGGTGATAATAGCCTGAAGCTCCTTGTTCTTTGAGAGTAGAGCTCCTTGTTCTTTGAGAGTAGAGATGACAATTCTCTCTTTAGAGATGTAACCGTAGAATTTAGATGCGAGAGGCGGTTGTTGCAGTATGTCACGTTTCCTTTGAGCCATGCCTGAAGCCTATTAATGAGCCTCTCTTTATCTTCAATGATCGCGTCTTTGCTCCTCACAATCTCACTATAATTGTTTATTGTCACTATCAAGCCGCCTAATAGGATAAGTGATAATATTCCAAAGGCTGCCGTTCCAGCCTTACCCAAACCCATTCACCATTTTATATTCTTTGGCGCATTAAAGATATAATGATTGTTGCGGTCTTATATTCGAAGCGCCGGCATACAATCCAAAATCTTATATAAATATCAAGAACAAATTTTAACTTTATGAAGAAAAAGCATTTATTACTAATATTATTTTTAATATTTTTTATTGTTCCAATTGAGGAATCCTCAATTGCATATTCATATAATTCGCTTTATCGTCCTCCGACTCGTCCTACACCTCAGCCCTCCCCTCCTCCCCCGACACATCGAAAACCCGATCTTGTAGTTACTAAGGTATTGTATAGCGTCATGAACGGCTCGATAGGCTATATTCTAGAGAATATTGGTAACGACACTGCGAAGGGCGGTCATACAACCATATTATATGTGAGGGGAAGGGAGGTAGATAAGGATGTGGTTAAGGAGGATATTCATCCCGGGGGGAAATATACATCTTGGTTTAAGAATTATGTGTGGACTGATTGTCGCATCCACGTTAAGGTCTATGCGGATTATGAGGATGTTATTAAAGAGCTTAATGAGAGTAATAATTGTCTCGAGGCTGACTGTAGCTATATAGGCATACCATTAAGGATAATTTCGGGACCAGACGTGAATATCACACAGTCTCACGTCATTGTAACATGGGTTACAAATAAGCCCAGCGACACATACATGGAGTATTGGATAAGCGGAAGTAAGAGTAAGGAGAGAATTCGCAACTCAAGCCTAGTTTGGGAGCATAGGGTAATCATTGACGTTAGAGAGATGATTCCCCTTGAGACTTATAGATTCTTCGTAGGCTCCAGGGATGCATGCGGAGACGTGGAGACGAGTTCAAACGTGTTCAGGATCATCACAGAGGATGTGAAGCCTCCATCAGTAACGCTTAGAATCCCGGATAGGCTGAGCGGGGAGGTATTGATAAACGCAACAGTCAGCGACGATGTCAGAGTGGATTACGTGAACTTCTACGTAGATGACGTTTTAAAGTTCACTGATTTTGATCCTCCCTATCAATGGAGATGCAACAGCATGGCCTTTTCGAATGGACGGCATGAGTTTAAGGCTGAGGCCGTCGACCCCGCAGGTAACAACGGAAGCGATGTGAAGTTTAGGATTATAGATAATGCCGATGTAACGCCTCCCATGATCCGGATTCTATCGCCGTCAGGCGGCGATATACTCTCAGACAGGGTAAATGTGACCGTTACGGCTTGGGAGGCCATTTCAAGCAGAGGCTTACGCGGCTACATTGATAAGATCGAGATATACATTGATGGATGTGTTGTTTTTAGTTGGGAGCAGTTACCTACAGATCAGCCTACTAGGAGAAAGACCGTCTATTACATGTGGAATACAAGCCGACTTAGTGTAGGCTCACTGCATAATATAACGGCCATTGCATGGGACGATAGTGGTTTAAGCTCCAACGCAACCGTACAGGTGAGGAAGATGTCCTGGTATATTCCGGAGAGGAAGCCTAGAGTCGACGTGACGACGAGTGTCACTAGGCATCACAACTACTTCATGGCGACTGTTACCATAGTAAATACTGGCGAGGCGGCTATAAGCAACATTGAGGTTGAGGCGTACTTCATCAGATTCCAGCCTACTATGCCGCTCTCCGTATCTAAGCCGGATTATGCGGATGCCTCCTATGAGATACGCTATGATTGGAAGTCTGGAGTTTGCAGGGTAATAGCGCATATATCCAGTTTGAGGCAACGTGATAGTTTCACTTATCGATGCTTCCTTGTGCCATTTCTTACATATGCAAGAGGAGCTTGGACGCGTCCACAAATTCCATCCTCAATTACCCGCCTCATCTTCGGTCCCGAATATTATATGGAAGTAGTATCGAATTTGACGGGTTACTATCAAACATCTGAAGGCGAAGAATGCTATAATCTTCCTTTAAATAGAGTCTATGTTCCTTCGGAGGAAGAGTTGAGGGATGCCCTCGGCTCTTCGGATTACCTCATAATCACGAATATTGGAAGGCTATACGCGTATAATTCAGATGATAATGAAGGTGTAAATCTCCTCTTACAGAGGATGGCTGAGCTCGCAGTGAGGAAGAATGGCATACTCGGATACCTCAACTTCTCATCCTCAAATAGATTCACAGAAGTCACCGAGTATGATCTGAAGAGGCTTATAATTCCACGTGGAGAATGGGCATCGAAGCTCTCGTCGGCCTTCAATAATCCAAATCCAGAGGAGAATAGAGATGCATATCTGCTCATCGTCGGCGAAACCGAGATAGTTCCATCCCACACCTACATAAGAAACGCAACTAAAAACCTGACGATAGATTACTCCGATCATTTCTATGCGGATGTCATTGGAGATGATAGGCCGGATCTCATAGTTGGCAGGATAGTCGGCAATACGGCCAGAGACCTGATTAAACCGATAGAGGCAAGCCTCAACTTCGCAGGCTTCTCCACGCGCAAGTATGCAATATGCCTGTCTGGATATGAAGAGCCGAAGGGCATTCGAACATTCGTCGATTACATAGAGAATGTTTCGCGGTTGGCAGGATAGTCGGCAATACGGCCAGAGACCTGATTAAACCGATAGAGGCAAGCCTCAACTTCGCAGGCTTCTCCACGCGCAAGTATGCAATATGCCTGTCTGGATATGAGGAGCCGAAGGGCATTCGAACATTCGTCGATTACATAGAGAATGTTTCGCGAACCCTACGTGAAAAAGGTGTAGAGTCACATTTAATTCACTGGAGCAACTTTTCAATTGCTTGGGGCCATATTAACTTCACCGATTTTGACGCTTTCACCCTTGGAGATGTCGATGGAGATGGAGTTGACGAGATTATAGCTGCAAGCGATGATGATGGGCATGTACGCATCTACAAGGTTGAGGGGGATCACTACAACGTTAATCTCAGGCTTCTTCATGATTTTGATGCATCATTCACAAAATATGATGATCTAAAGGCTGGAGATGTAGACGGAGATGAAATGGATGAGATAGTGATGGCTCGAAACATTCCTGGCTCCTATGTGGGAAAACTCCTCATATATGATCCACATGGCAGTTTGATAGCTTACAGAAACATCCGATTCTCAGAGGGCGATGTGATCGAGGTTAGAAATCTCGGTTTCATTAAGAATTACATCTTTGTGGCGAGGGAGGGAAACTCATCCATTCAGCTATTTCATTTATGGAGAGACGAGATAGAGGAGGCCGGGGTCATCAACCTCCCATTTGAATTCGATGATGATTATGGATTCGCGGCTGGAAAAATCTCCTCTTTGTGGCGAGGGAGGGAAACTCATCCATTCAGCTATTTCATTTATGGAGAGACGAGATAGAGGAGGCCGGGGTCATCAATCTCCCATTTGAATTCGATGATGATTATGGATTCGCGGCTGGAAAAATCTCCTCTAGGACCAACTTTGACATCGTGATTATTAAGAATGACACCATTTACCTCGTCAATGTAGATGACTTCTTACAGGTAGTGAAAACGAATCAGATAAATATCAATTCTACATTCTCACGCTTTTACGGCTTGGACTTGGCAGATACGGACAGTAATGGCCTAGATGAAATAATCATCGTTAAGGGAGAAGAGAAGATGATCTACCGATACTACATGAGCAGAGGAGAACTGAAGCATGAGGCGATTTATAGTAGATATCTCCCAGACTGGTTCAGGAGGATGAGGCGCACTGGCGACCCAACCGGTCAGGATTGCCTAGCCATCGGGAGGGTTCTATCAAGCGATGAGACGCCTCACATAGTCGTCGTTAAACCATCAGCCTGGGGAGGCAAATTATATGTCTTGGCGGCATCGTGCTGGAGCGAGGTCAGCAAGTGGGTCTCGAAGCAGCTAGGCTGGATGGCTGATGATGCACAGGTCATAATCGTACATGGTCATGGAAATCCAGACGCCGCCTCTCCATTAACCAACAGATATGAATGATGCACAGGTCATAATCGTACATGGTCATGGAAATCCAGACGCCGCCTCTCCATTAACCAACAGATATGAATGTTACTGGGGCGATTTCGCATATCATCCGCTCGTCGCCTTCTTTGCATGCTTAACGGGCGACTACGAGTATGGTGACGATTATGGATTGGTGGAGGCAATGCTTAAGAATGGAGCAGCCGTCTGCATAGCAGCGACCGAGGAGCACTGGTGCAGATCGGGAAGAAATGTTTGCAACGAATTCTTCAAAACATGGGGCATTTATTCTGGTTATCCGCCAGGTAAAGTCTTCACGATCACCGAGAGGAATGTCCGGATCGGGAACAAATATGATCTTAGACCAATAATGAAATACAACTACTATGGAGATCCAAAGTTTTCTGTAGGGTGATCCTATGAGGGGCATTTTAGCGGCCTTATGCATACTCCTCGCCTTGGGGGTCTCAGTGGCTTATGGATCGGCTCCTCCAAAGACGATAAGCGTGGAGATCCCTGAGTGTAAAATCTGCAGGATCGGCGGCTTTGACTACGTTGATATTCCGGGCGGGGGAATCTTAGCGGTTGCGGGTAAACCTAGAGTTCCCTTTTACTGGATAACCCTGAGCTACCCTCCAGGATATAGGGTTCAGAGGGTAATCCTAAGCGAAAAGTCGAGGTTGACATTACTCAAAGATTTGAATCTACCCATAGTCACAAATGAAACACTATCCTCATCGCCGCGCTCAGAGGATGGCGAGTGGTATCCCGGAGTGGACTATGACTGGGAAGTATTTGTAAACCCAGATGGCAGCAGCACCCTCTTCATATACATTTACCCCTTCCAATACGATCAAGAGTCCAAGGAGGCAAAATTCTATAGGCATTACAAGTTTAACATCAGCTACATATTCACGACTGTTTCGATAGCTGATCTAAGAACAAATCAGCCCATTTATCGGCTAGGAGACGAAGTGGAGGTCGAGGTGACCCTCAACAATACAGGCAGAGAACAGGATGTCACCGTAGAAGCCTACATTAAGACTTTAGATGGAAAGGTCATTATGGAGATGCCTGCAAGAATATTGAAGAACATTGCAGGTCTATCATCCATCACGCTGAAATGGAACAGCCGGGATGCGGCGCCTGGAGATTATCAAATCGAGATTATCCTAAGAGATAAGGAATGGAACTGGCTGGATAAGAGGACTGTCAACTTCAGGCTGGGCAAGGAGGAGATGAAGATCACGAACTTCAGAGTTAAGCCTAGATACTTTAAGGTTGGAGATGAAGTAGAGATCTTCATGGAGGCTGAGAATATGGGTTGCATCCCAACTTCAGGAGCATTCACATTCATCATTAAGAAGGACGGAGTGGAGGTTTGGCGAAGCCAGAAGGCCTTCTCATCCCTCAGCCCCGGCGAGTCCATGATCTTTAAAGCCGTATGGAACACATCCTCAGCGGAGGAGGGAGCGGTATATCATGTTCTGGGATACGTCCGGTATGGTGGGCGGGCGACATCCCCATCCGTCAGGATCATCGGCTCTAATATGCCGCCGACGGCAACCTTCACCTTCTCCCCCAAGATTAGCGGCGTTGGAGAGGAAGTAACCTTCAATGCAGCCCAATCCACTGATCAGGATGGAGCCATAAAATCTTACATGTGGAATTTTGGGGATGGAGGAAGAGCCTCAGGAGTTATTGTGAAGCACCGATACCGCCTCCCCGGCAGGTACCATGTAACCTTAACAGTCATCGATGATCATGGCGCATCCGATCGCGCCACGTGCACAATCAAGGTTGTGATGCTATACACGCTTAACGTCTCATCCAACATTGGAGTTCCAATAGAGGGATCAGGAGTCTACAAGGAGGGTGATAGGCTGAATATTAAAGCGCCTACACAGATCAGAGAGGCCGGGCTGCCAGGTCTACTAGGCGCGAGATACGTATTTAAGGGGTGGAGGGGATGCGTAAATGCAACGGATAATCCGCTGAACTTAACATTCAAAGGATACAGATCTAGGCTATTCATTGAGGCAATATACGAAAAGGACTATTCAAGGATGTACTTGTCGATCTCTGTGCTCATAGCAGCCCTCGCCGCTGCCTTAATAATACTGGCGAGAAAGAAGATGTCGAGTTAACCTTCACCATAAAGTCTCTTAGACTCATAGATGCCTGACGAGACTTAATATCTCCATAATAGATCAGCATCACTCCCTAAATCATAGAATTGAATTAACATTCTATACTTGAAAGGCCCGTCTGAATCCCCCAATCGATATTAGGGCTTAATTGCAGGATAAACCATTAATGGCTGGTTGATCGTTGACATATAGGGTGAATGAGATGAAGAGCTCCTTTTCCTGGCCTAAGAGCTATAGATGCGCGATCTCGCTGACATTTGATGATGGATTAACCTCACAACTGAGGATCGCCGTGCCGCTGCTCAATGAATTTGGGCTTCGAGGAACATTCTATTTGAATCCCCGTGGAGAATGGAGGAGAAATCTTGCTCCTTGGCGTGAAGTATTCGAGTCTGGACATGAGATCGGCAATCACAGCCTATCACACTTATGTTCATGCAACTACTCGGGGAAGCCGGATTCATGTAAGCCTAAATGATATAGAGGAGGATCTCGTTGAGGCTCAGAGGAGGCTTAGCGAAGTCTTTCCTGAACAGAAAAATTGGACCTTCGCCTATCCATGCTACCAGGAGTTCGTCGGGTATGGGGAGAAGCGGAAAAGTTATGTTCCGATAGTAGCCCGATACTTCATCGCAGCGAGGGGTGTAGGCGTAAATAGGAGACTTGCAAACTCCCCGCTTGCATGCGACCTCCATTACCTCTGGTCATGGCCAGTTGAAGGCACGAGCGGTGCCGAGATGATCGGCTACGTCATAAGGGCCTACGCTCAGGGCAGATGGGGAATCCTAACATTCCACGGAATAAATGAGGGGCACCTCTCAGTCTCTGATGTGGATTTCAGGGAGCTCCTAGATTTTCTTGGCTCCTATAGGGATAGGATATGGGTGGCTCCAGTCATCGAGGTCGCCGAGTATATCAGAGAGTGGCGTTTAAGGCATGGCGTGGGCTTTAAGAGCTGAACCATCAGCCTCTCCATGTAGAAATAAGATTATTAGAGGTGAGAGCCTAACAAATCTTCAAATCTGATGATGTAGATTTCAGGGAGCTCCTAGATTTTCTTGGCTCCAATAGTGATAGGATATGGGTGGCTCCAGTCATCGAGGTTGCCGAGTATATCAGAGAGTGGCGTTTAAGGCATGGCGTGGGCTTTAAGAGCTGAACCATCGGTCTCTCAATGGAGAAATAAGATTATTAGTAGGTGAGGCCTAACAAATCTTCAAATCTGATAATTGACGCCGGAGGGTTTCGGTTTGGTTGTTAAGGTTGGTTTTGTAGGTTGCGGGGGCATAGCGCATACGCACATGGATAGGCTGAGGAAAATAAAAGAGGCTAGGATGGTCGCCTTCTTTGATATTGTCCCCGAGAAGGCTAGGGAAGCCGCCAGATCTGTAGGAGCCAAGGCATACCCGAGCCTTCAGGAGATGCTTGACAAGGAAGAACTGGATGCCGTTTACGTTTGTGTTCCGCCCTTCGCTCACGGCTTTGAATCCGAGATCATAGAGCGTGGCATAAACATATTCGTTGAGAAGCCGGTGGCGCTGAGTATGGATATCGCCAGAAAGATAGAATCCGCAATAAGGAGAGCGGGGAGAAGCCGGTGGCGCTGAGTATGGATATCGCCAGAAAGATAGAATCCGCAATAAGGAGAGCGGGGGTTCTGAGCTCTGTTGGTTACATGTGGAGATACTTTGATACTACGGCCCTAGCCAAGAAGGTTTTGGAGGAGAATGGGCCTGTAGGCATGGTTGAGGGCTTATACATCGACCCGTTCTGGTTCCCTCCTGGGCATTGGTGGATAGATAAAAGGAAGAGCGGTGGACAGGTTATAGAGCAGAGCACTCATGTATTCGACTTGGCGAGATATCTCGTTGGAGACGTGGCCAGAATCTATGCTGAATTGGACACTCTACTATTAACTGATGTGCCGGGCTTTAAGACTGAGGACGTATCCCTTGTAACCTTGAAATTTAAGAACGGCGCTATAGGCGTCGTTCTGAGCACATGTGCAAGCCGCAAAACCTTCGCTTGGACAGGCCTGAAGGTAATAGCCAAGAAGGCTGTTGTTGAGCATGGAGGCCACTCTGGAACCCTAAAGATCTACAGAGACGATGAGATCGAGGAGATAAGGCCTACCTTTGACCCTTATCTGGAGGAGGACCGAATATTCATTAGGGCTATAGCTACGGGGGATGGAAGTGAGATTAGATCCCCCTATAGCGACGCAGTTAAGACATCATATATCTATTGATGTGAATTACCGAAACGGTCCACAAACATTCTCAAATATTCCATTAGAAGAAATAGAAGATGCTCTTGATTTGATCAGAACCCAAATTGTTGAAAGGGATTTCCTCTTAATTGCAAATACTCACGCAACTATAGTTTATCATAAAAGCGAGGTTCCCTCTTATGGCGTAATGGCTGAGGTCATTCATTCGGTCACAAGAGTGAATAGACCAGTATATGTTTTATATCCGTTTAAGACTCGACCGAGTCCTTTCTTTGAACACTCAGTGAGACGTAAGAATATAATACACGGAGACAAGCCAATTGAAGAGCTTGAAAATGAAATGACAGAAAGGCTGAAACACGATTATAAAACTTGGCCGACAATAACTTCTACAAATTCCTAGAGGCACGTATACTTATTATTGTTTTACTCTGTTTAGAAAAGTTATTAATTCATGCATCTCATACGAATCTTTTATTAAAACAAATTTATAGTGAGTTTTCTTATAAAACCAATCGAATCCTTTTCTCATCAAATCATCTCTCGACATCCAACCCGACAATATATCCTTCAATTATATCTTTTTCCTTAGTTTTCCAGTTAAAACATTTTGAATACAAGGATAAATTACCTGAATGTGCAAATATTTAGCTCTTTCTGATTCTTTGAATCTAGGAATTGTAAATGGTCCTATCTCTTTTCTCCTCCAAACAATCCTCTCACATAGCTCCCCATAGGGAATCTTTCTTCAACACTAAGCCTTTCTTTAATGGCTGTAGAGGAAATCTTCGCGTATGCTATTATCCTCTCAATATAGTTCTCATAATCTTCCTGTTCATCAAGCAAATATTGCATATCTGAAAGCCGTAAGGCCTTTGAATATTTATTTTTCATATATCACTTTCATAAAATAACATCTAATCTTTTTCTTTATCTACAAATATGATTGACTAAATTCTTCCATGCTCAAATGCATCTAAGTTGATTTCGATTATATACGTTCTCTAGGAAAAGGGAGAACTGCGTCTTCAACCGGTTGAACTCCTCAGCATCCAGCTGAGATCCACGCAGGTCCTCAACCCTCATCCTCTCTATTATCCGGCAGAGATCCTTCAAGTGGACGCGGGCGTATCTTGGCCGGCCGATCCAAGTGAGGAGCTTCTCTTCTAGACTCAGGCTTCTAGCGGTTCTCTCGGGAAAGCCGTAGGCATCCGACACCTGCTGAACCGCTAGCTGCAGGGCTCGGTATAGCGACTTCCCCTTGCGTTTCTTCAGATTTCTTACAGCTCTATCCAGCCCGTACGTTAGATCCTCCCAAACATCCCAGATATCCACGCCATGTCCCTTCCAGAACTCCTTGAACTCGCGCCGTAATACCACGTATTCAGCCTTCCTTCCGAATGGCCATTTGTCAACATCTACAACCTTTCCAAAGGTGATGATCTTCAGACCTGCGCTGATTCGTCTCCGCCATCTCTCCTTGGGTTTTTCGAAGATCCTTTCCGTGAACTCGTAAAATACCCTAACGGACGAACCACACGGTCTAATGCGAGGATACTTGGAATTGATCTCCTCGAATGCGGGTTCCACTACGGCTTCCCTGAAAAGACGGTTCATCTTGTGTTTCCGTATAGAAAAAGGCATCTCACCGTACAGCATGACCCAGAAGTCTCGATCACCCTCCTTCTGTCATCCTCCGCGTACTTAGTAGTCCCGAAGATGCCCCTCCAGCTGTCTATGAAGGTCCTCCTTTTCACCACGGGAATTATGTTTACTTCGAGTTTGGACTTGAAAACCTCTGGGTATGGCAGTATTTGCCTTATCCGCTCGGATAAGCCCGATGGGAGACCTCGCTCCAGCACTAGCGAGGCTAGGTCGCGGACATCAGATGGCCTGGCAGAGATCACCTTCATTATGAAGTAGTCGACATAGCTCGGGGCAAGTACAGCGACCTCCTCGCCAGCTACGGGAATGGTGGCACGCGTCCCCTCCATCATGACATCATCTACCAGTATCACGTCCTTCGGCCCCCTTCCCCTTATCTCGCCTTCCATGAAATCCAGAGATACTTTAACCCTAGCATCGTCGTGCCTAACGAGCTTGACGCACCTCATGAAACCATAGCTGCCGCGTTTCTCTAAATGCTCGATAGAAAAACCCTCCAGGAGGAGAACGCGTAGCCTGTCTATGGTCCATCCCTTTTCTTCTTTCTTAACGACGAAGTCGCAATCCCTCGTAAACCTCGCTAAGGGGACGAAAGCCCTCAAAGCGTAGCCCCCTATTAGGAGAAGTCTAGGATCGCTAAATCCATCAGTCTTTTCGGATAGATGCTTTAGGGCCCCGAGTATTTCCTTTTCGCGACGCCTCATCATGTCTATGGCCCTAGGCAAACTCGATCACCTTTTCGACAGCCTCCTCTACCAACTCCCTAACATCGTCATGCTTTAAGTCAGTGGATCTAACCCTGAAGACCCGCTTCCCCAACTTCTCGTTCAACAAGCTGCAGCCGTACTTTACTGCCGTCCACACCCTTGTATCGGTCTTGGATATGCGCCTCCATCTGGCCATTCGCCTCAACTTCTCGAAGTCCACATCATCCCTTCGAAAGTATAAGATCGCAAAGGCATCGACGAAGGACCACTCGGACATGCAACTTACTATGCAGGACTCGGGGGCTTCAACGAATAACTCATCGACTCTCTTGTACTCGTAGGGAACCTTGTTGTAGTATTCGACCTCGAAGTTCCAGCCTATCTGCCTTGCGAAACCCTCTAATGCCCTTTTGTAAGATCTGTCCTCGACCGCCAACCGATAGATGTCTCGGTGGATGAAATCGTAGTTCCATACGCTGGCGGCGGTTTGCTTGATAACGACCTTGAACCCCCTATCCCTGGCCAAGAAATCCCAAGGATCCCTATACTCCTCAGGTATGTAATACCAGCCCCAGCCCACGCGCTTGACCACGCCTCTCTTACTTAACCGGTGCAAGTACTCCTTAGCCCTAGGATGCACCTTCTCGACATCCCTAACCCTGAACAAGCCGCCCGTCCAGCCATTGGCTAATGCCGCTCTGAAACTTTCCAAGTACATCATTGGTCACCTTTCAGTATAGAATGGCACGCTAAACTATTTAAAGATATGTCACCTTCAAGGCTAGAATGGCACATTAAATCTTCCATAGGAGAATTTCAGTCTACCGGAATTCTTCGTTCACGCAAACCACTTGTTATCCCATCGAAACTCTCCCTTCATGAGCGTCTCCAAATGCGATGATCCGAAGGAGGTCGTTAGGAGGCTTGTCTCGGAGCGCATCAAGGCAAGGCCCAAGCGAATTACCTTGCGCCTGAACTGGGAGGATAAGAAATCAAGCATCAGGCTACTGGGAGACGACTTGGACGAGACCGTCGAGTATCAGGGTACGATTCCATTCACGCCCTTCGCCCACGGAGTCATAGAGGCCTATGAAGAGGTATACGGCAAGCTGCGGGTCATTCCGGTCAGCTTCAGGGAAGACATCTACGAGAACGATGAGGTGTCGCTGGATCTCTATCCGACCGGAAGCGCCGGGAGGTTCGACATATTCGTCAAGTACAAGAGGAAGGATGAGGTATGAGAAAGCTCGTCTTCGAGAACAGGGCCTGGAAGGAGGCAGAACATCCAAGGTACGTGAGCGAGCCCCTGAAGATCAGCGAAGACGAGGAGAGGGTTTTCGAGATCTCCTACCACTACGTGGAGGGAAAGTACTACGTCGAAACCTATGAGACTAGGATCAGAAGCGATGGCCACAGGGAAACATATGGGAGCTGGAAGTTCTTTGACTCTCTGGACGAGTGCTTCGACTACATAGAGAAGACCTACAACGTTAAGACCGTCAGAAGAGGCTGAGCGGACATTCATCGAGCAGCGAAACAGAAGCTTTTTCACAGCCTCCTGAACTTCACGAAGAACGGCTGCGGATGGAAAGAGGGAGAGTAGAGCATTCCCATCCCCCTCTCAAGAGCGGGTATCAGATCGGCGTACTTGCTGTAGGGCCTGATTATCTCCTGAATCCTCGCCAGATCGTTGGGCTCGTGGGTCCCCAAGAAGATGAAGTTACCCACGTTTCTCGCAGCAGGCCTCTTCGCTATAAGCGGCAGGTACTGCGTTATCAGTATCGTTCCGTGTCCTCGCTTCCCCAGAAGGGTTACAATGCGCTCTATTATCGGCATGCACTCCCTGAAAAGTATCGGCTCGTCCACTATAAGAAGCTGTTTTAGGCGTTCTTCCCGGGTCTCGGGCCACTTCCTGACCTCCTCGTAGATCCTTATCAGCTCCTCTCCCGCCCTGTCGTTCCTCTCCTCCTCTCCCAGACCGTGGAGGTTCAGAACCCTGAAGTTCTCGTGTCTGGCGAGCCTCTCCAGCGTCCCCTCTGGGTCTATCGCAAAGACCCTGACTCCCTGCTTGCACCCTGACTCCCTGCTTGCAGGCCTCGTTCGCTATGTAGGCTGCCAGAGTCGACTTCCCCTGCCTACTGTGGGCGGTTATCATCATGGAGCTCGTGAGCAGATCTACGGGAAAATAGACTTTGGTAGATGATATCTCCCGGTTTATCACGCTTTTAACCACCCGGCCCAGCAGTATGCACCGCCCTATCTTCCTGCTCACCTCCATGCCGGGAACGTGTATCTTCTCCTCCACCACCTGATCCTTAGGTGCCTCTATGGCCCTGGTCATCATCCCCTGAAGCAGTATAGCCTCCTCCCTGCTCGGCTGGAACTCCCTGATCTCCCTCATGAGCGTAAGCCCGTAGTAGCGCTTGACAATCGGAAGCAGGGGATGCACTAAGTTGATCACCAGCTCCCTGTCCTCTACCTCCTCCACCTTTATGCCGAAGGTGAACCTCGTCGAGAGCTTCGCGGCCTTGACAGCGCCCTTCACGGCCCTGTAGGCTATCCTCCAGTCCTCCGTTGGGTCGGAGAAGACGTAGAAGAAGAGCGCCGCCGCGTTCAGGTGATCGCCTATAAGGAAGTAGGCCCTCAGGTGGCGCTCTATCTCCCTCTCGACCTCCTCACGCCTTCGCTCCCACTTGAGCATGTAGTCCTCTTCCTCCTTCTTCGCCTTGCTCGAGAAGTGTCCCGGAAAGGTGTGCTTCTCCTCAATCTCCCAGAGCATCCTCTCCATGTCGTGCTTCTCGATGAGCCGCTCGAAGGCCCCGAGCTTGCCGGCCAGCTTGGGGGGCACGTCGGGCACAATCCTGAAGATCACGTTCCTCAGGTTGGAGTGAATGTAGACCACGACGAGCAGCGACTCGCGGGAGAGGTGGTCCATGAGCTTCGTGGCGCCGTACCATTGAATGCCCTTGTCGAACTTCCTCCCAATCTTCTCCTCCCAGACCTCCTGATCCACGACGGCCTTCCTCGGGTTGGCCGACAGCGCCGCTAGCCCCACCCAGCGCTTCAGGTCGCGGTAGTACTGGAGGCAGATCCTGTCAGGAAGCCAGTAGACATCTATGTTCGGCCTAACCCTGTACTGTTCGAGATCTTCATCTGAAACGCTATCGATGTTAAACACCATGATCGAGCTACGTAAGTCGAGTTATACTTCAGTAATGTGCGAATGGAATTCCGCAAAGAGCCCCTTTCCAAGAGCAGATCGCGCAGCCCTTAAGTTTAACCTAATCCAAAGGTATGCACATGGATAAAAAGGAGTTTATCGGTTTAGTGATCGAGTCGTTAGAGGCTATAGGAGAAGAATATCGAAAACCCTATGGCAGACCTTATGAGCGCATTATCTGCTATGAATTCTATCACCAGCTTCGCAAACGTTTAGATGAAAAACGATCTCAGTTAGTTTTACACGGGGAACTTGAAAGGGATATCGCGGAATAAGGAAGGTACCTGATTTCGTTTTTCATCTTCCCCGTACAGACGTAAAGAACTTCGCGGTCATGGAGTTCAAGAGCGTGAGGTCTGGTATGCGATGGATCAGGCACGACCTGAGAAAACTAGAAGAATGCAGAAAGGCACGGCTCAATTATCAATTAGGTATTTTGGTGATTTTTGGCGAAAAGAATAAGCTTGTGCATATAGAAGAAAGACTTCTGAAATTATCTGATCGGATAGACCGGGATCTTGAAATCTTGCTCTACGATTCTGACGACGGAAAAGTCATCTCATCTGTCGTCATCGGAAAATCATCCATCCGCTGATTAAATTAAACATCCCCGCATCCTTAAGAATCATCACAATTGAAGTTCGGTGGTTAGGCTTGGGGCGCGGAAAAAATCACAGATCAATACTTACTGAAGGTATTGATGATGAATTATTATCGAGAATGCCCCTCTGGTTCAGGAGATTGAGGGAGGTCTACACCAAGAGGACTGAAGGCTAATCGATGCTCTCTATCAGAGACACGAGCTTCTCCAGCCTCTCCGGGTCCTCGGTCAGCCTGTCCAGCAGCCTATCCAGCTTCGCCCTTAGCCTGTCGAGCTCCATGGCCGTTCTAAGGTCGAGCGCCGCGCCGCACCTGCCGCAGAACTTGGAGCCCGGCGGATTGCTGGCACGGCATCTGGGGCAGACCCTAGCCTTCGGCTGCTCCTCACGCCTCTCCGGCTTGGATACGCCGTCGAGAACTAGATGCGCCTCGTCCACATCCTCCCCTGCTAGGTGTATGTAGACCGAGGGCATCCTAGAGCCCTGCTTCCATCCCGCGGCCGCGCATAGCAGCGAGTGCGGCAGGACCTTGCTCGCAGGGGTTATCCTCGAGTGCCTGATAAGGTAGGGCCAGACCCGCTTTCCTATTCCGGCCTTCTTGGCGCACTTCACGATCATCCTGTGGACGCACCTGTAGCCCAGCGGCTTGGGCCTTTCCCTGGAGTCGAGGGTTATCCAGAGCGGGGCCTCGGGATCGTCCCTGAAGGGATGGACGCTCAGCCAGGCGAGGAGCAGGGGCACGGAGAAGGTTATCCTAGCCTGATCCGGCCCGACCTGTAGCCCCTCACGTAGACCAGTCCCTTCCTCTCCAGCCTTCTGACGCTCGTCATGACATCCGGCGGCTTGATCCCCCTATCCTTAAGCGCCTCGGCTATCTCCTTGGAAAAGAACGCCTTGTCACCATTACTCTTTAGGAACTCATAGATCAGCCTCGCCTTGCTCACCCTCGGGGCCTTCCTCTCCTTCTTCTTGTACCTGACGAAGCGCACGCCATCGATCTCAACTGAATCTCTTCCCCCAGGTTTGAGTACGTAAAGATAGTACTTCCTCAGGTTACGCGTGATCCCTCCCCTGCCCTTGAAGATCCGCTGGGCCTCCATGAACTGGCGCTCGCTCCTCAGAATCTTTCCTTCCTTCCAAAGCCTGTAGAGCACGCCCTCCACGGCCTTCCTGCCGAGCCCAGTCTCCTTAACTATCTCGCTAAAGCTTCTAGGTCTGCAGTCGCTGAGGAGGCCGAGAACCTTGCTTCTTGTATCGGAGCCCAAAGTGCAGCCCCGGAAAAGAAATGGCATGCCGGTCTAATAAGTTTGAGGGTTCGAACCGGGATGCGAAATAGAGATGCCGCGCAAAATTCAAGCCCAATTTTTAGCGGCCTTTTAGCAGAAAAGAGCAAGAAGACAGCTTATCTTTAGCTTGGAATATGGCGCCGGGGGTGGGATTTGAACCCACGCGGCCCATAAGGGCCACAGGCTCTCTATTTATGTCTCCAGGCTTGAGCCATTCTTCCGTCTGCTCCCTACCTGATTTCCCGCTTTTGGCTCTAGGAGACCCCGGCTTACATCCATTTTGATTTCATACTCTTCCGCCTTATTTATTCTTTCATTGCCTTCTCTGCGATGTCCTCCACATCTTCGGGTATATTCCTCTTGGCATTAGCTTTTGGCTCTAGGAGACCCCGGCTTACATCCATTTTGATTTCATACTCTTCCGCCTTATTTATTCTTTCATTGCCTTCTCTGCGATGTCCTCCACATCTTCGGGTATATTCCTCTTGGCATTAGCACCCTATTGTTTATTGCTACTATTCCATGGTTCATCTGGAGTATCTCTTTTGTCGTCGCCGTCGCTGTTGCCAGCGAGATCACTTCGCCCTTAAGCGTTAGAAGCGCGACCATTGAGCCCTTATTTATTCCCGCCTCTAAAGAGACTACTCCTGGGGCTGTTAGGTGGGCTCCGTGGCAGAGCGCATCCACAGCTGAGTCCCTCACATATATCTTTGGAATGAGCCTTAGCGTCTCCTCCATTGGCAGAATGAACTTTCTTAGGTATTCTAGGTCTCCGGTCTCCTGCCATCTGCCATAGAGATAAACTATGTCATGCAATGTTACGCTCTTCTCATCCTCCGTGAATGGGCCTGATCTTGTTCTGCGAAGCTCCTGCATGTGAGCCCCGCATCCGAGAACCTCACCTATGTCATGGCAGATCTTCCTCACATAAGTGCCTGCCTGGCATCCAATCCTTAAGAGGATGTCTCTACCCTCTATCTCCAATAGGTCGATATAGTAGACCCTACGAACCCTAACTCTCCTCTTAACGGATGCCCTCGCCGGCGGACGCTGATAGATCTTCCCTTCGAACTCCCTTAGAACCTCCTTTAGTCGATCCTCCGGCACATCTGAGTGAAGCCTCATTATGCATATGTATTCCTTTCCAGATTCAAGTAGCACCTGAATTGTCTTTGTCGCTTCTTCTAGGGCTATTGGAAGCACGCCGGACACCTTCGGGTTTCCCCGGCTCTACGCCTCTAGGGTCCCTCCATGCCCGGCGTGCTTTACTCCTAATATCCGCCTGACCCACGCTACTATCTCATGGCTTGATGGTCCTGGAGGCTTATCCAGGTTTATCACTCCGTATCTAATTAGATCTGGGTAGGGTCTCTCCTCCGGTTTGCATCCGAAGCTCGGGTTTGTCTCTGATTCCGATTTTATTAGAAGCTCCCTCTTTATCGTCCAGGGAGCGGGTATTCTCGGCATTTACATTTCCTCTTTTAAAGAAGAATTAGGAGAGGGGATCGTTAAAAGGGTTATTCCGCCTTTTCGGATTTCTTCTTTTCCTCAGCCTCTTTCAGTGCTTGGAGAACCTCCTCGTCTGACGCTCCCCTCTTAATATTTATCTTCTCCTCCGTTGGGTTTAGATGGCTTATGTTCGCCCTTCTACGCCTAACGCCAGTCAAGGATTTTGGTCCTGTCACTAAGACGAAGTTCTTGTCTATTATATCGACGATTACGCATCGCTTTCCAGCCTCGCGTCCACGGGTCTTTACGCAGATCCTACCGACCTCAATGGCTGGCATGGCTTCATCCTCCTCATTCCTCTTTAGGAAAGAGAACTCATAGATAAATGTTAAGGGGAAACTCGCCCCGATAAGACTAAAAGTTTTATATTCTTCGATGCTTCAAAAGGGGCTGATCGTCCGCTTATTATTTGGTGGTAGCCTTGAAACCTAAGGTTCTACTTCCCCAGGCATGGAAGGATCAGTTTATCTTTGGAAGAGCCGTGGAATTGCTCAGCGAAGTTGCGGAGATAGAGTATATCCGCGAGGATGAACTCTTTGAACAGCTCAGGGATGCTGAGGGAATGGTTGGCCGCGGAGTTGGCGAGGAGATCCTTAGAAGGGCTCCGAAACTTAAGGTTGTAGCTAGATTCGGAGTTGGATATGACGACTGCGATGTGGAGGCATTGACGAGGCATAAAGTCTATCTCGTTCACACCCCAGGAGTCCTATCTGATGCCGTTGCAGATATGGTTCTCGCCTTGATGCTGGCATGTAACAGGAAGATCGTTCAAGCCGACAGATACGTTAGGGAGGGATGGGCTAAGGGGGCTCCGGGCAAGCCTGGATATGGAGTTGACCTTAAAGGTAAGACTATCGGCATTATCGGGCTTGGCAGGATAGGATATGAGGTTGCTAAGAGATGCTCGAGGGGATTTGACATGAGGGTCATCTACTATGATATCCGCCGTAATGAGAGGGCCGAGAGGGAGTTCGGAGCTGAACTTAAGAGCCTAGAGGATGTTATGAGGGAATCTGACTTCATATCCATAAATCTTCCATTAACCCCTCAGACTAGAGGATTAATCGGCGAGAAATATCTGCGAATGATGAAGAAGACGGCATATCTAATAAATACTGCGAGGGGACCGATAGTTGATCAGAAGGCCCTGGCGAAGGTTCTAGCTGAGAAAGCCATTGCAGGGGCTGGACTAGATGTATTCGAGGAGGAGCCAATTCCACATGATGATTCACTACTACGCTTGGACAATGTAGTCTTAACTCCGCACATAGCATCCTTAACGGTGGAGGCAAGACGGGCAATGGCCCTATGCAACGCAAAGGGCATAACTGCAGTCCTAAAAGGCGAGATACCACCGCCATACGTGATCCCAGAACAGAAAAACCTCATCTTCAAAAAATGATCAGGCGTCTCTGGGCTAATTATGTAATCCTATGTGGATCAGACACGTCCGAAGCATATCAAATTTAATAGGCATATTCGATGTGAAAGAAGCGAGGAAATAGTGTTGGAATCTCATAAAGAAAAGCCAAGATAATGACTTGAGAATCTCGTGAAAAAATTGAGGGTACGCACTATTTGTGATGAAAAATCAACTCAATAATCATGCTCATGAAATTCTAGTCTGGCACATCTATAATGGCAGAAACCGCATCATTTTTATATACAGTTTTTCCGCGCACAACCACGATGATCGTCTGGTTTATCGTTGATAAAGGAAATGTTTATTCTCTCGGCGTCCTTGTATTATAGTGTGCATAGGATTACTGGGGAAGATAGGGAATGTCCGATAGGGAACTTGAGATTCTAAGGCGGAAGAAGCTCCTTGAGCTCAAGAGAATCCTAGAGATGAAGAAGAGGAGAGAGGAGGAGAGGAAGAGCGATCCAAGGGAGATCCTGAACGAATACTTCGTCGGTAGAGCATGGGAGGTTTTTAACGCCGCTAAGGCCCAGTATCCGCAGATAGCAAGGTATGTCGAGGCCATGCTTGTTAGGCTCATCATGGAAGGGAAGATTAAAAGCAAGATCTCCGGGGAGGAGCTCTATTGGCTCTTCCGTCGGCTTGGAGTCAGGGTTAGATTAAAGACGAGCATAAGGATCCTAGAGCATGGAGAGCTTAAGAGCCTAGGTGACAAGCTGAAGGAGCAGCTCTCATAGTTGGATAGTAACGTAACAATTATATACATTATCCGAGACTTTTGGTTTGAATAAAGCTTATGGGGGAAAGGTGGAAGCTAGCGTGGAACACCGTCACCGCCAAGTATTGTAGCGTATTGTAGCACTCCAATGGGCCATCTGCAGCAAAAAAGGTCACCTTAAACCCCATTTATCCTCAGTCTTAAAGAGTGCATTTTATGTGGTGAAAAGATATGAGTAGCCGTAAGAGTCTAGTCTTTAAGCCGAAATTGAAGGAGAAACGGTGGGATCCAAGCGTAGAGCCAATAATATTCCAGAGGTGGCAGGAGGATGGAATATACAAGTTCAAAAAAGACTCTAAGAGGCCAGTCTTCAGCATAGATACGCCGCCTCCCTACGTGAATACTCCAGTCCACATTGGACAGGCATACACTTACGTCTGGATGGACATATTCGCAAGATACAAGAGAATGACTGGATATAACGTCCTCTTCCCGATAGGACTCGATAAGAATGGACTGCCGGTCGAGGTTCAAGCCGAAAAGACATTTGGGATCTCGGTTCGTGATACGCCTAGGGAAGAATTCATTGAGAAGTGCAAGCAGATCCTGAAGGAGAGCGGAGATCAATCAATAGAGACATTTAAGCGTCTCGGTCTGAGCTGCAACTCATGGAGACTCGAACATAAGATAGGAGGGAGATACGAGACAGACGACCCTGAATATAGAAGGCTGACACAAGAGACATTCATAATGCTCTGGAGGAAAGGACTGATATATGAGGATGAGAAGACCACAAACTACTGTCCAGTCTGCGGAACCACGATCTCAGACGCTGAAGTAGAATACGCGGAGGAAGAGACAGACCTAAACTATATTAGGTTCCGAGTGAAGGAGACCGGCGAGGAGATCATCATAGCGACTACGAGGCCTGAGCTCCTATGCTCCTGCAGACTTGTTATCTTCAACCCCGAAGATGAGAGATACACTCATCTCGACGGGAAGCACGCGATAGTCCCAATTTACGGCTATGAAGTTCCAATAATGCCGCATCCATACGCAAAGCCGGAATTCGGATCTGGACTCGTAATGATCTGCAGTTTCGGAGATTACAGCGATGTCAGGATCCTGAGGGAACTCAACATTAAGCCGATCTACGCGATCGATGAAATGGGAAGAATGAATAGGAACGCTGGTAAATACGAGGGATTAACAGTTGAGGAGGCTAGGAGGCAGATAATTGAGGATCTCAAGGCTGAAGGATTGATCGTTAAGGTTCAGAGGATCAAGCAGAGAAGGCCTATCTGCTGGAGATCAAAGAATCCAATAGAGTTCGTTCCCATGAAGGAATACTACTTGAAGCAGGTTGAATTCAAAGATGAGATCCTAAAGATGGCTGATGAGATGAGATTCTTCGCTCCAGAGAGCAAGCAGATACTCATAGACTGGATAAACTCCGTTGGAATAGACTGGGTCATATCCAGAAGGAGATTCTATGGAACTGAGATTCCACTATGGTATTGCGAGAAATGCGGATACATATACGTTCCGGAGCCTGGAAGATACTATCAGCCCTGGAAGGAGAAGTGTCCAATCGAGAAGTGCCCGAAATGCGGATCAAGCAGGTTCAGAGGCGAGGAGAGAACATTCGATACGTGGTTTGACTCTGCAACATCAGAAGTTTACATTTTAGGATATCTATGGGACAGAGAATTCTTCAAGGAGAACTTTCCATGCAGCCTGAGGCCCCAGGGAAAGGAGATAGTTAGGAACTGGCTCTACTTCACGATGCTAAAGTCCTATCTGCTATTCGGTAAGGCTCCATTCAGAAATGTCTGGATACACATGCATGTTGTCGATGAGGA
>Ga0209410_1000196_pt1 | contig 26108 bp, 28 predicted proteins | sample Mar14436cmmetaG_FD_184135 | JGI IMG/M metagenome (GOLD analysis project Ga0209410, IMG submission 184135) | Marine hydrothermal vent microbial communities from Guaymas Basin, Gulf of California to study Microbial Dark Matter (Phase II) - Marker... ... | reverse complement strand
ATATAGAGGCAGTGAGAGTTAAGTAATTAAGTTCGTAAGCTTAGTAAAAAATCCCAAAAAGCATCCTTTACATGGTGTAGATTTTTTATAGCTCTTCCTCTTTTTAACGAGAAAACGTCGTTTGATGACATTAGAGCTTTACCAACGCAGAAAATTCTTTCTTTTTCCTCATCTGCAACTAATACGATCTCATTTTCGGAAAATTCTTTACTTGTTTTTCTAATTCCAGGTGCCATTACATCAGCTCCGTTTACTATATGAGGTACTGCTCCCATATCAACGATAACCACAGGTAATATATGTTTGAATATATTAGCGTGTAAAATCGTCGGGAAGAATCCTTTTTTATATTCGAGAAAAATTGGCTTTTTATCAAAAAGATATACCGAGGCATCCTTTAACCTTGTTTCGATTTTTTCTATATTTTTAAAATTAGCTAAAATTTCAACTGCAGGCTCGCCGAAGTAAGTCTTAACTTTTTCCAAAAATTTTTTAACATCCTTTTTGCTTAACCTATATCTTGTCTTTATTACTCTACGATTCATCACGTCAACATAAAAAGACAAGAATATCAATCTTCCGTTAAGTTCGTAGAAATTTTCAGGTAAACTTTATAAACATTTCAAATAAACTTATAATGAAGCCCGGTGGTGTAGTGGCCAAGCATTCGGGGCTTTGGACCCCGAGATCGGGGGTTCGAATCCCCCCCGGGCTATCTCTTTTTACTTTAAAGGTCAATTCGGAAGTTATGTAATACTGAAAACTTGCCTAGAAGAAGATAAATAAGGTTAATTATCTAAACATAGTGTACGGGCCCGTAGCGCAGTGGATAGCAACTTATATCGCCTGAAAAGCGTATCGGCCTCCGGAACTTGGGGATAGCCGGTGGTCCCGGGTTCGAATCCCGGCGGGCCCGTAATTCAAAATATAATCCCCTACAGGTAAAGTAACTTTACTACCTTTTTCAAATTTATTACTATGTCTTTTAATTGGAAAGATATGCTATGCATTTGCATTCTAAATTGTTATGCTAGTGATAAGTAATGTCAGTTTTGTCAATTACCAGAGGGACGGCTGGTGGGTCGAAAACCAAGGACAATGCTTGTTTCTTTCAACAAATATCGTTGTCTTTATTTCTGCATCTCTACCGATTTTAGAATATGGACGGCAACAAGTAATTTTTACTCAAACTACCTTTTTCATTTCATATACTCTTAAAGTTTGTGTTTCGTTGAAAACATATGTTAGAAACTGTTAGCGTGAAAGGATACGTCCTCGATATGATAAAGTAGCTTAATCTGGCTTTATAATTGAAACTATCTATTATATGTCTATACTAAAGTGCCTTTATTAAATAGCCTGTCATACTCCGAAAAATGCCCATTTTTTAACAGGCAAAATATAATATTAGCATGAAATATGTAACGGGCCCGCCGGGATTCGAACCCGGGACCACCGGCTATCTTCCAGGAAGCACTGTTGCCTGACCGCAGGCCGGCACTCTGATCCAAACTGAGCTACGGGCCCGTAGTATTATTAATATTTCATGCTTTTAAGGTTTTATCTTGGTTAATTGCTACTATAATATGTGAGGTTAAGCCTCCGTGATTTATTGTTAAAATCTTTTTTATCATAAAATTGTAAGCTCTCAATATTTTTATCACAAGTTTCTTTCTTGGCGTTAGAAGACATAAAGTTCCATTTTGATTTAAGAGCAGTTTCGATTTTTCAATGAGCAAATTATAGAGCGTCGGTATATTATATATCGATTTTTCACGTAGACCAAATGGAGGGTTCACTATGATCGCATCAAAATATCCAGGCTGGAAAAGTTGATCAATGTCAGCAAGATCACAAGTTTCGAATTTTATGTTCAGATTTGCCTTTTTGGCATTTTGACGTGCGCCTTCTATATGTCTCGGATTTATATCAAGACCCCAGGCATCGATTTCAGGATTAATTATTTTTCCCTCTATTAGTATTGTTCCACTTCCGCACATGGGATCCAAAACATGACGCTTCTGGTTTATTTCTGATAGTTTGCACATCGCGTATGCTATGAGAGGGTTAAGTGCCGAGGGGTGTAGGTAAGCTCTGTATGTCCTTCTATGAAGAGCATTAAGTCCTGTTAAGTCTACCCCTAGACGAAAGATAGGCCCTCTTACTTCCAGATAGAAAATTATGTCTGGATCACTAAGAGACACTCGTATATTTCTTCCAAATTTTTGGAGCGCATAGTTTTGTATGAGATTTCCAACAATGTTTGAGAAATCGATAGAGGATAATTCATGCTGCCCAACCCTCAGTGTTCTTACCATAAAAGACATCCATGGACTCAAATAATTTACGATAGAGTCACTTTTTATATCTTTTTTGAGTTTTTCTGCATTTCCTTGACATAATAGTAGTATTACTCTTTCTACGCAGCCTAAGCTGTGAAGTCTATGTAATGTATTGGAATCTTCTTTCAGTGTAGCATATACTCGTCCAGTAAGCTTTCTATAATATACATTTTTTATTCTATGATCTGTAAAAAGGTCCTGTTCAACTATTTCCTCCAAACCGGGAACTGTTGTTAATAGAACTTCTAAGCTTTCACTAGACATATACTGACGATAATATGGAGAAAAACCTATCCTTTAATATTTTCTTACTAAGCTCTATTCCATAATCCATGAAAGTATTGTAGTAAAAGGCTATTAGCAATCCTAGTAGAAGTTTTTCTAAAAGTTTTATACTTAAGTAATCGCATCTTATAATTATACTACTACCGTTATATACTAGTATGCCTTCTTCTACTTCGATATAATCTGGGCTCGTGTTTTTTGTTTTCTCATAAAGTTTTTCCTCAACGAAAATAACTACTAGGTACTCAGGTATTTTATAATTCATTTCAGAAGCTATCGTATTTGCAGCCTCAATTGCACGTTTGGCCTCCTCTATACTTAGCGTTGTTTTTTCGATACCCTTTATCTCGATCAAGATAGATCAGCTATATACTAGCTTACGTTTTTTGTTATTATAGGAATGATAGTTTCAAGATAGGGGCTTTTAAGAGTTTTCTTACCTTTACCTTTCGCTATTAGCCACAAAGCGCTTGATTTTGTTATCATGTATTTAACGCCATGACTAGTTTTGCTATAAACTTTAATTAATTTCTCTCTTGATAAGTTTTCCAAAATATCTTTAACAAGAGTTAGAATTACTGGCTGAGCCGGCAAGCCAGCTGAGACGGCAATCTTTTTTGCAGTAAACGTTATAGCACTACCTTTAGTCTTTCTTATCAAGGATATTATCGTTATAACGACCAAGGCCTTTATTTCGTCATAACTTCTGTACAATACATCAGATGAAGAATGTTTTCTAGGCATACAGTTACTCCTTTTTTTATTTTTAAAATACTACCTGTAGCTCTTTACTGGAATATACATGCATATTTTTTCTATAAAAGAGAGATAATACGATGATCAATTAACATAGCTAAATCTTTACAATTACATTGCGAGTGTTAAGGAAAAGTATAAAAGGAAAATATTAAATTTGCTGATAGGTGAACAGAATGGGTAAAGTTAGACCGACATACATTAAAAGAACCGCACGAAAGCTGTTCATGTTATATAGAGATCAATTTACTAGTGATTTCGAGCATAACAAGCATAAGGTCGCCGAATTAACAAACGTTAAATCAAAGACTTTAAGAAATCGCGTTGCAGGATATATTACTAGATTAGTTAGAATAGAGGCTCGGCAAAGAGAACAGGGACTTATAGCGGAATAAATATTAAACACGGAAGCCTATAACAAACGATGAAGATACTGACCTGCTCTGACCCGCTTAATAGCGGATGATGTGAAGTACCTCCTCGGATTATGGTTTTCTTGCAAAAACTATGTAACCCGTGTGTCCTATCATAAATGTCTCAGGTCTGGTCTCGCCCATTTTCACTTTATAAGTCCTTAATAGAAGTTCTACTGCCTTACAGTTTACGAATCTATGTTCTCTTAATGCCTCTATGGTTTTTTCAACTTGATTTATTGTTGGTGAAAAGCTAACAAAAACGCCTCCATTAGTAAGAGAATAATAGGCGGTCTTTACAGCAAGCCAAGGAGTTGGAAGATCCAAAAAAACAGCATCCACCTCTTTCTCGTCAATTTTCTGCGTGACGTCACCAATCTTAAAAACAACCCATTTTTCTAGTCCAATTTTCTTTAGGTTTCTTTTAGCTCTTTCTATATTTTGTTTTTTGATATCGTAACTATAGACCTTACCTGTTGGTCTTACATAATAAGCTAAAACAGCGGTCAAGGCTCCAGTTCCAGTACCTGCTTCAACAACGCGAGATCCTGGACCTATTCCGGACATTATAATCATTAGGGCAGAATCTTTTGGGTATATTATTTGTGTGGTTCTGGTAAAATTCTCTAAGAAATCAACTAGCAATGGTTTTAGAATTTTAAAGCTAACATTGAGGTGTGTAATCACGGTTTCTCCGTATTTTTTCCCCTCTATCTTGTTTAGTCGGATTATGCCCTTATGAGTGTGTAGCTCTTTTGCTGGATCAACCCTTACTAAATATTTTCTTTTCTCGTCGAGATATAATAGAACAAAATCGCCTTTTTTTATCATCATAAGTTTTTAGAAAACGTGATATTTAAATACTTAAAAATCGACCATTTCTGGCATTCACTAAAAATCATATTAACAAAATGTTTAAATACTTAAATACTGCAAAGCCAGATTAAGATTAAATGGGTATTTGAAGCATGTTTGAGGAAATATATATTCCAGACAGTGATGCAATACTGCAGGGCACTGTAAGGAAATTAATTAAAAAAGGAAAAGTAAAAGGAAAGATATTGATTCATTTATCAATAGTGGATCTTTTTGAAAAATTAGCGAAGGAAGGGAGTAGCCAGGGCCTTGTTGGTCTACAAGAGATATCTCTTCTGAGAGAAGTTGTTAGCGAAAGACCACAAGTAGAGATAGAATATACTAGGGAAATGCCTGAAGGTTATAGATTTAGAAGAGACCTGGACCCTGACGACATTGTTAGAGATTTAGCTTTAGAATTGAATGCGACTTTGATTACTGCCAATATTTTGAACATTCAAAGCGCCAAAGCGCTCGGTATACGCGTTATGACAGTTGAGGAAGATGCTACGAGAGAACTTTTGATCGATGAATTCTTTGATAATGATACTATGTCTGTACATTTGAAAGAAGGGGTCCCTCCTTATGCTAAAAAGGGGGTTCCTGGTAAGTGGCACTTTGTTCAATTGGGAGAAAAGCCTATGACAAAAATTGAACTTGAAAAAATTGTTAGGGAGATTATTGAAACGGCAAGATCATATTCAAGAAATGCGTTCATCGAAGTTGAACGACCTGGATCTACCATAATTCAATTAGAAAGTTACAGGATTGTAATTACAAGGCCGCCCTTTTCTGACGGTATTGAGATTACAGCTGTAAGACCTGTCGCAAAGTTAAGTTTAGAAGACTATAAACTTCCATCCAAGCTTATAAATAGGCTAGAGAAGCAAGCTGAAGGAATATTGATAGCTGGAGCTCCTGGTATGGGCAAAACGACATTTGCTCAGGCTTTAGCAGAGTATTACTATAGGAAAGGGAGGATTGTCAAAACTATAGAATCGCCTAGGGATATGCAATTACCAGACGAAATAACTCAGTATTCTAAGAGTCATGGTACTTCAGAAGAGTTGCATGATGTTCTTCTGCTTTCTAGACCTGATTATACCTTTTTCGATGAAATGCGAGACACGAGAGATTTTGAACTTTATGCAGACTTGAGATTGGCTGGGGTAGGTATGGTTGGCGTTGTACATGCGACAAGTCCTATTGATGCTATACAGAGGTTTGTTGGGAGAGTCGAGCTTGGTATGATACCGTCAATCATAGATACGGTTGTTTTTATTGAAAATGGACAAGTTAAAAAGGTATTTGAGCTTGAAACAGTAGTAAAAATCCCCCACGGTCTAAGAGAAGCAGATTTAGCGAGACCTGTTGTGGTAGTAAGAGACTTTCTAACAGGCGAGGCTGAGTATGAACTGTACGTGTTTGGAGAAAGAACATTCGTTGTTCCTGTCAAGCGTACATCGACGGCTAGGGTACGTAAAATGGAGAGCGCTATACGCTCAGTAATTAGAAAATACATTCCAGATGAAGAGATTGAAATAGAAATGGCGAAAAATGGAAATGTTATAGTGTACGTTGACACGGAATATTACAATGTCCTATTAAGCAGTAAAGCTAGAAGAAAAATAGAACGAGTAGGCAAAAGGTATGGAGTAAATATAATGTTTAGACCTAAGCTCGGATAGACATACAAAGAGATATTTTAAAGATGACTTTAATTATGAGAACTTTATTTCTAAATAATAGAAATGAGGTTTGAGGCATGGCCATTAGAAGTTGCAGAAGATGTATCTATTACGCACCGAGCAGGAGCTATTGCCTAAAACTAAGTAAGAAAATAGATGATGTAGATAATCCGCCTTGCCTAAGAAGTAGCATACGACTTGATGAGCGTCAAAAAACGAGAAAACCAGCAATATCCGACAACAACTCGTTAACATCTACGAAGATAGATGCCAATGCTATGGTGAATGATCAACAGCATATGGTTTCATTACCTGTAAGAGATTTAGAAGCCGAAGTAACAGCAACTAAAACAGTAAGTGTTTCAGATACAATGACAGCGACACACACTCTAGATGAAAAAACCTTGAGTAATTTTTCGACTCTTGCTTCCTATAAATTCCCACCAGAGTTTAGAGACTTCTATACGTCATCAGGCATCTCTTATCTTGACGAAATTTTAGGAGGAGGATTTTTGAAAGGTAAAACTTACCTTGTTGCTGGCGAAACAGGGTGTGGCAAGACGATATTCTCTCTTCAATTTTTAATTTATGGAGCGCTGCATGGCGAGCCTGGAGTTTATATAGCTATAGATGAGCCAACGGATCAACTTTTGAAAGGGATTAAACAGTTCGGTTGGGACGTAACGCCTTTAATTAAAGCAAGACGATTGCTCTTTCTCGATATGCGTACTCATTTTAGTAAAATATATTTAAGGGAAGAAAGGAAGAGAATAGAACCTAAGTATATAATAGAATCTATCATAAAAAGTGCAAGTGAAATTAAAGCTAGGCGTTTAGTAATCGACCCTATAGCCCCGTTGATCTATGGTGGAACAAAAGACGATGTTTTATACGCTAGGGAGTTTTTAAGGGAGATGGTTTTTGCTATAGAAAAAACAGGAAAATTGACTACAATTTTGACAAGCGAGATTCCTACGGGAAGTCGCCAGCTAAGCCGTTTTGGTGTTGAAGAATTCTTGGCCTCGGGAATTATAGTTTTAGGTTTAGAAGAGATTAGTGGGAGGATTGAACGAATAATGTTCATAAGAAAAGCTAGATGGGCTCCTGTGCGTCCAGGAAAATTCGTGTTTGATATAGTTCCTGGGACTGGAATAGTAATTAGAGGTCCTATAGAATCTTTTAAAAAGCATAAATTATAAAATCTGTTTAATGTAGAGATGCATTATGAAAGATTTAAGGGAGAGACTGCAATCAGTAATAAGCAAGATTAAGCGAGCGCCGATCATAGATGAGAAAACTCTAAACGAAATCTTAAGAGATATACAAAGGGCGTTATTATACGCGGACGTCAGTGTTGATTTGATTCTCCAGCTTACGAATAACATCAAGGAACGTATTAGAAAGGAAAAACTTCCTCCAGGATTTTCTAAAAGAGAACTTCTGCTTAAACTTGTTTATGACGAATTAATACGTATGCTAGGTGGCGAAGCTAAGTATAAACCCTTATCAAAAACGGGTAAAACTTATACAATGATTCTTATAGGTATCGAGGGTTCTGGAAAAACAACAACAGCTGCCAAGCTAGCATATTTTTATAAGAAAAGAGGCTTTAATACAGGTATTGTCTGTGCAGATAATTATAGGCCAGGAGCTTATCATCAGCTAAGGCAGCTAGGAGAACAAATAGGCGTAGAAGTTTATGGTGAAGCTAATAAAAGTGCAGTTGAAATAGCACTACATGGTATTGAATATTTCAAGAAGAAAAAAATTGATTTAATTATAATTGATACTGCTGGCAGACACAAAGATGAAGAGGAATTAATGAAGGAAATGGACAGATTGATTGCGGAAGTTAATCCTGACGAAGTGGTTTTAGTTCTTGATGCTACTATAGGTAGGCAAGCTGAAAAGCAGGCTGAAGCATTTAATCGTATTGCAAAAGTCAGGTCGATAATAGTAACAAAATTGGATGGAGCAGCCAGAGGAGGAGGTGCTTTAGCAGCAGTAGTAAAAACAGGTGCAAGAATATCATTTATAGGAACGGGCGAAAAAATAGATGAACTGGAAATTTTTGATCCCCCAAGTTTTGTAAGCAAGTTGTTAGGACTGGGAGATCTTAAGGCGCTAGTCGAAAAATTCAAGAGTTACGAAGAATTGGATAGAAAGCGCTTAGAAGCGATATCAAAGGGGGATTTCACCTTAGTAGATTTATTAGATCAATTACTTGCATTAAGGAAAATGGGTCCTTTGAAAAAGATTCTAGACCTTCTACCAGGTGGTTATTCACTACCAAAAAATTTTGAAGAAACAAGTGAGGAAAACGTGAAAAAATGGATAGCCATAATGCAGTCAATGACTAAGAGAGAGCTTCTTCATCCAGAAATAATAGATAGAGAGAGAATGTTACGGATTGCAAAAGGATCAGGAACTAGTATCAGGGATGTAAAAGCATTGTTGAAATCTTACAGGATGACCAAAAGCTACTTGAGAAAATTCGCTAAACAAAGGAAAAAAATACCATTAGGGATCTAATTTAAATGAGATACATAGTATTAGTTGTAGACAATATAGGATTTTTTATTGATAGAACGAGCGTTTTATCTCGCTGTGTTAGCGCGGCAATCTTCTTATCCCATAACCTTAGAGGGGATGTTATATTTAGAATTTTTGTACGGGATGGAGAGTATTTGATAACATTTAAACCTACTTCTCTGAGAAATGTAAGGGCAGATGAGCAATCGATGGGTGGGATTCTAAAGAAAGCATATAAAGCGATGGCTAGGAGCATTGTAAAGACGAAGAAAATACATCACGGAGTTGTATTGGCAAGAAAATCTTTTATAGCTGCTTTAAAAAGACCGCCAGAGACTCTTCTGTTATATGAAGCCTCCAATGGTAAAGATTTAAGAAATATAAAATTGTCAGGAAAATATAATAATATATTGTATGTTTTAAGTAGCAACCTTAAATATACCAGCTTTGAAGTAGAATACTTTATTTCCCATGATTTTATACCTATATCAGTTTCAGTTTCACCGGTCAGTATTGATGCAAGAATCGTGTTATTTAATAACGAAATGGATAGGCGAGGCATATGAAGAACGAGGAAGTCATCGAAAAAGCTATGTCAATATTATCAAAGTATAGTCTTTGTGATTCATGCTTAGGCAGGCAATTCGCTCTTTTAGGTAGCGGATTGTCTAATAGAGAACGAGGTAAAGCTATAAAGATTGTAATATTTATGAAATCCTTTTCAGTGACAGGAACTATCGATAGCGAGACTTTACGTTATTTATGCGAAAGTGGGTTCAAACCGGCTATAACAATAATAGAATCTCGAAGGCTATTTGAGTGTAAAGCAAAGTCATGCTATATATGCGGTAATATTCTAAGCGAAAAAAGCATTTTAGAAATAGTGGAAAAAATTGAGAAAAAATTGGAAGGTCTTGATTTTGAATCATTTAAAGTAGGATGCCGCGTAAATCCAGATGTCTTGGAACGTGAAGAAAATATCCGATCATATTTCAAGCTAGAATACGGAGAATCTATAAAAAGTGATATTAATCGCGAGATAGGGAAAAAATTACAGAAGCGTTTAGGAAAAACTTATCTTTTGGAAAATCCTGATGTGACTATAATTGTAGATTTTATAAAAGACATTATAGAACTGGAAATAAGACCGCTTTGCGTTTATGGAAGATATAGGAAGCTTACAAGAGGAATACCTCAAAATGTTTGGTACTGTCCAGTGTGTAGAGGTCGAGGATGTGATAAGTGTAATAACACGGGTAGGTTATACCAAGAATCGATCGAAGAATATATAGCATTGCCAATACTGAGCGCGGCAAACGGTAGCGATTATAAATTTCACGGAGCTGGAAGAGAAGATATTGACGTATTAACTCTGGGTAATGGCAGACCTTTCGTTGTTGAAATAAAAAACCCTCGCGTTCGGAAAATCAACCTTGAGAAAATCGTAAATGAGATTAATGAAAAAGCTAGTGGGAAAGTGGAAGTGCTTTTTCTCAAGTATACAGATAGAAAAACCATTAGAAGAATAAAGAGATTAGCAGAGATTTCGGCCAAGACATATAGGGCGGTCGTAACATTCGAAGATAAGATATGCACGGAGAAACTGAAAGAGCTAGAGGAGTTCTTTAAGAATAGAGTTGTTAATCAGCGAACGCCCAAAAGAGTTCTTCATAGACGTTCTGATAAACTTAGAAAGAAAACTGTGTTTGAGGTGGGAGCCAAAAAGTTGAATGATAATAAAGTAGAGTTTACGATAAAATGCCAAGGAGGATTGTATGTGAAAGAGCTAATTACTGGAGATGAAGGGCGAACTAATCCAAGTTTTTATGATTTCTTGAAAGTAAAAGTGAGATCAATTGTGCTTGACGTGATTAATATTGAAGATGTAACAGATTTATCGTTTATCAAGTCAAATGTGGCTTAAGATGTTCTGGTGTCGTGATTATAAACTTGTCCTTTCTTCCTATGGTAATTTTTACAATGTATGCTTTTCCTCTGACACCAATAATGGTTCCAGTTCTTCCTTGGTAACGACGATACGGCGCGGTCTCAATTCTACTAGGTGAGATATCAATGCTTACTTTATCTCCAATTTTATACTTGTACAAGAGCCTACTTAGCCCCTGCATACCTCTTTCTCGCGGGTGTTTTCTAAGCAATTTTCTTCCTCTTGTTCTGTAACCCTTCGAATGTCTCATGACAATCACCTGATGTTATGCTCTAACACATTTTGGTAGTATTATATTTAAATATTTTCAAAGAATTTATACTATGTTGCATGAATATGAGTTTTTGTCTGATAGTATGATAGCGCAATCTTTATGTTGCCATTTAACCATTCTTATCTCAGTGGTTATATGGGCAAGATAGGTAAAGGAGTGCTTTGTAGTGTTAAAGATTGTGATAAACCTGCTGTGAGGTCTATATCATATAGCGTCTTTAATTCAGCAAATACTGGTTTAATTCTAAAAGAGAAAAGTAGAGCAGTATATCTATGTAAGGAGCATTATAAAATCTTTAAGAAATTTTCTAAAAAACAGAGGGTATATGAGAAATGGCGAACATGGAGGTTATGAATAGAGAATCAGAAGATTTTACTGAAGCTTGCATCCTATTATCAGTAGGTTATGATGGTAAACAATATAAAGCCTATCTTCTCTTCTACAATCCAACTAGTGGTAAAATAGTTAAAATATACGATCCTTATAGACATAAACCCTACTTTCTTACCGATTACACGCCTGAAGACATGGTAAGCAAGTTTCGTAATATAATAACGCATAGAGGCTTTAGCCATCTCGAAGTTGTTGAGAAATATCATGCGCTTTTAGATAAAAAGATACATATGACGAAAATTGTAGCGAGGGATCCTCTTTCTGTAGGAGGATCACGAAATTCTATGCGAGAAATATTGAAAGGTCATGCCTGGGAAGCTCATATTAAGTATCACAATTGCTACATTTATGATACGGGCTTAATTCCCGGAATGTTGTATAGACTGAAAAATGGAAAGATAGAACCTGTAAAGGTAACTATTCCTGATGAGGTTTCTAATAGAATACTTCCTAAATATCCTAGCAATAAAAAGATAAAGGAGGAAGTTCTATCCTGGCTTCAACTACTTCAGGCGCCAATACCCGAAATAAAACGTTTAGCAATTGACATAGAAGTATATTCGCCAGTACAAGATAGAATACCCAGCCCAGATGAGGCTAAATATGAGGTAATAGCAGTATCTTTGGCGTCAAGTGATGGTTTAAAGAAAGTATTACTTTTAGAAAGAGAAAACATGAAGAATGACGAAAAAATAACCTGTCTACCTGGCAATGTTGAAATTAATTACTTTAAAAACGAGAAAAAATTATTGGAGGAAACTTTTAATTATCTTAGACAATACCCGTTAATATTAACGTTTAACGGTGACAATTTCGATCTACCTTATTTAAGGAAAAGAGCGCAAAAACTAGGTATAAAAGAAGAAGACATTCCGATAATTCGGAGGCAAGATGGAACATACATAACTGATAGGATTCATGTAGACCTATACAGATTCTTTAATAATAAGGCTATGCAAGTTTATGCTTTTAATAATAGCTATCAGGAAGCGAAAACTCTAGATGTTATTTCGAAGGCGCTACTTGGTGAAGGTAAAGTTGTTCACCTTAAGGCGATATCTGAAATGTCCTATGGAGAGTTAGCTGAATACTCATTTAAGGACGCTGAGCTTACTTTAAAATTAACAACCTTCAATGATAATTTGGTTATTAAACTCATAATTTTAATGATGAGGATATCAAAAGCTACAATAGATGACATTACTAGAACTGGAATCTCCGCATGGATTAAGAACATGTTATATTATGAGCATAGAAAGCGCAATTACTTAATACCATTATCAGAAGAATTGACGAGATATAAAGGACAAACCGTAACTCGCGCAATAATCAAAGGGAAAAAGTATCTAGGTGCTATAGTGATTGACCCAGTTTCCGGAATATTCTTTAATGTTATAGTTTTGGATTTTGCCTCACTATATCCCTCTGTTATAAAAAGATGGAATCTATCTTATGAAACAGTCCGTTGTCCTCATCCAGAATGTCGTGATAACATCATTCCTGGAACTTCACATTGGGTTTGCAAAAAGAGAATAGGTTTGTCATCTTTTATAATAGGACTCCTTCGGGATTTCCGAGTGTACATATATAAAGTTCTCGCAAATACAGAAAAAAACCCGGAGCTAAGGCAACAATACAAGGTAGTCCAAAGAGCTCTAAAAGTTTTTATAAATGCTTCATATGGCGTTTTTGGAGCCGAGACATTTTCTTTATATTGTCCACCGGTAGCTGAAAGTACTACCGCGCTGGGTAGGCATGCCATACTATCTTCACTTAAAAAAGCTAAAGATTTGGGACTTGTTATTCTTTACGGTGACACAGACAGCCTTTTTATATGGAATCCCTCGCAAGAGCAAATCGAAGAATTAATGAAATGGTCCCGCGAATACTTAGAAATAGACTTGGATATAGATAAAAAATACAAGTGGATTGCCTTTAGCGGAAGAAAAAAGAATTACCTGGGTATATACATTGACGGAAAAGTTGACATAAAAGGTTTAGTGGGTAAAAAACGTAACACGCCCGAGTTCGTGAAAAAGCTTTTTTCAGATGTGATTGCTGTGCTTTCAAAAGTAGAGAAGGTTGAACAGTTAGAAGAAGCTAAAGATGAAATACGTAAGATCACTTATGAGAACTATAAAAAATTAAAAAACAGGTTATTTACACTAGATGAATTAGCTTTCCGGGTAGCTCTGACAAAATCATTAAAATCGTATACGAAAACAACGCCGCAGCACGTTAAAGCAGCCCGTCAATTAGCAAGATTTGGCAAGAAAATAGAGGTGGGCGATATTATAAGTTTTGTCAAAACGCGAGATAATGAAGGAGTAAAGGCAATTCAATTAGCCCGTATAGACGAGATTGACGATGAGAAATATATAGAATATATTAGGACAACAGCTGAGCAAATATTAGAATCATTAGGGGCCTCTTTTGAAGAAATAATGGGAAAAATACAGTTAAGTCTTTTCCCGTAATATGGATTCAATTTTTTCCTTAAGAATTTTAATTGCTTTCTTCTCATCTATCTTTCCCTGCTCGCTTATAGGCATTTTTGTCATTATGTGAATGATTTTGCCATTTTTAAGCTCAAGGAATATTTGAGGTATGTCAGCTCCGCCCAATTCGTCTTTCTCACCGTATTTTGTTAGAAAAATCCAGTCTTCTTTTAGCTCTTCAATTTCTAAATTATACTCTGCAGATATTTTCTGAGCGACCTTAACTAATTTCTTATGTAGAGGATCCCAGTCTGCAGATACTATAATAAGTTTTTTTGCTTTCAATTAAACACCTTGAGTCACTAAGTAACCGACTATTTAAGATTTGCGGTAGTTAAGTGTTCAATGCTGAGGTTATGAAATTATAAAACTAAAGTTTAAATATGTGGCTACGTCACAAATTATAATGTAACAATAAATATGGTATTTTATACGCTTGGGTGAAAACTGAATTGGAGGATACATCCTCACATAATAAATATAGGTTAAATATCAAAGAATCCATAACAGAAAGGATTGAAACTATTCAAGAATACTTGGACGCTACGAACGCATTAGAACTCTTGCGTCGCTACGGAGTAATGAACGCTTTTGACGGCGCACTTACAATGCTTGGCTTTATAATGGGATCTTATGTAGCAGGGGTCAGAGATCCTAGAGTTATAATAAGCGCTGGTATTAGTGCTAGTTTTGCTATGGGGCTTTCAGGATTTGTTGGAGCCTTAATAACTGAAAAAGCTGAAAGGGAAAGACAAGTCAAAGAGTTAGAAAAAGCATTGTTTGCAAATTTAAAAGGGTCTTTCATAGATCGAGCATCAAAAATGACTGTTATTTTTGCGGCAATAGTTGATGCTGTATCACCAGCAATTGCAGCGTTGATTTCTTCGATGCCAATTATTTTCGCATTTTATAAAATTATAAATTTTGATCTGGCCGTGCAAATATCCATTCTGCTAACACTAGGATTTATTTTCTCATTAGGTTTATACCTAGGAAAAATTTCAGGAGAAAACCCGCTAAGATATGGTTTTTATATGTTGACTGCGGGTATAATATTGTCTATTATCAGTAATATGTTTGGCTTTTGGGGAGGTTGAGACATGGTAAATAACGAGGAGGATACCGTAGTTACCAAAATAATGCTCGATGCTCTGAAGCCGAGGGAAGTTGATCTTATAGAATTAGCATCCGCACTATGTTCTCTTAAGGGTGTAGAATCTGTAGAGGTTGTCGTTACAGAAGTTGATGCGAAAACCGAGACTGTTAAAATAACGATAAATGGGAAAGACCTGGATATCGATGATATAAATGAGGAAATGAATACCTATAGTTCTGTAGTAAGAAGTATTGATGCTGTTACTGTTACAAAGAAAGAAATAGCTAGCTGAATTGTCTATGAAAGACTTAGAAGAATTGCCTTTTTACTTACGCTCTTCTGGCATAGTTTTTAATGGTGAAACGTGCTCATTTGAATCGGCTAATTATGTTATTCTAGGAATACCTTATGACTCAACAGTGTCTTTCAGACCAGGAACGAGATTTGCTCCATTTCAGATTAGAAGAGTATCTGAAGAAATCGAGTCATATTGTTTGAAAAAAGATGTAGATTTTGACACCGTGAGAATTTGCGATTTAGGTGACGTTATTACTCTGCCTCCTGTAGAGAAAACAATAAAGCGCGTTTATAATGTTATAAGCGCAATAATGAAAAAGAATAAGATTTTTATAGCGATCGGGGGGGAGCATACGGTAACCCTGGGAGAAGTTCTAGCGGTTAGAAGCTATTCTGGCAGCGATTTTAAGTTAGTAGTTTTCGATGCTCACATGGATATGCGAGAGGAGTATCCTAGTGGTGCAAAATTATCTCATGCTACAGTTATGCGCAGAATAGGAGATGTCCTGGAGTTTGATAATATCTGTTTTGTGGGAACTAGAGCAGTTGATAGAGAAGAAATAGAATTCCGCCGAAGCATTAATTTTGGTAACTTTATTGATGCAGACATTATAAATCAGAAACAAAGGAGCGTTGTCGAAAAAAAGCTTAAAAAATTTCTACACTCAGGAGATAAGGTTTTAATTTCAATAGATATGGACGTATTAGATCCAGCCTTTGCTCCGGGAGTTTCAAATCCCGAGCCGCTAGGCATTTCCCCACATGCTCTCATGAATATTTTAGATACCATAGTTACGATGCAAGTTGATGTCTTAGGTTTTGACATTGTAGAGGTTTCACCTTTATATGATTATGGAAATATCACGTCTTTTCTAGCTTCAAGAATTATTAAGGATATGATCTGTTACTTAGAAAGTAGAAATAAATCTAGATAGCTTTGATGCGTTTATAAATCGAGGGACGTTTTTTGTAAACTATTCTATAGCCGCAATATGGGCAATGAGTACGCTGTAATTCTGGATGAATACGCATCTCTTCTTGGGTAAACGTCATTCCGCACCTGGCACATACGTATATAACTTCTGATTCTTTATCTAAGGAGTTCAAATGCATTCACCTGGCATATAACATGTTTGATGGTTATTTATTAATTTGTCCTTTTCGATATAGACTTAAGTAGCCATACTAGCTTGGCTTCGAACTTTCACACACTGAATAAAAATTGCCGGATAAGTGTATCTCGATAGCCATAAATTTAATTTTGTCAACCACCAAGTAAGATTATATCGGGAAGTGAGAATCTTGAAAGCTATATTTAAAAATCTATGTCCAAACTGTAAAAATGAAATTGATGATGAGCGATTGCAGTGTAAAATGCCATGTGCTGTGTGTTTGCCGGTTTCTGTAGAAGAATATAAAAAATTAAGAAATGAATTGAAAGGGTATGAATTTTATAAAAAAATAGCTTATGAGCTCAGAAAATTGAAAAAATTAAAAAATTACAGAGATATCTTATCTCTTGAAAAAGAAGTTAATGAAGTAAATGAGCTTTTCAAAAAAATTTTAGGCAATGAAATGTGGAGTGCACAGAGAACCTGGGCAAGGAGAATAATTCAGAAAAAAAGTTTTTCTATTTTGGCTCCGACTGGTGTTGGAAAAACAGCATTTGCCATAATAATATCCCTATTCTTAGCTCTAAAAAGAAAGAAAATCTATATAGTTCTCCCGACAACATTGCTGGTAAAGCAGGTATTCGAGAAAACTCTTAACTTTATGGATAAAGCCGGCATTGATGATATTGTAGTGTTGGCTTATCATTCAGGGTTGAAATTGTCTGAGAAAAAGAGCTTTTATGAGAAAGTTAAAAATGGGAATTTTAATATAGTGATAACAACGTCACAGTTTCTTCTCAGAAACTTTGAATATCTTTCAGGTAATCATTTTGATCTCATAGTGGTTGACGATGTCGATGCAGTTTTGAAGTCTTCTAAAAGCGTGGATAAAATACTGTTATTGTTAGGTTTTAGTCAAGAAATAATCGATTCTGCTTATCATTTTATAATGTTGAAAAAAAGAATTGCTACTTTGTTAAAAAGTAAAAAGGTAATCCCAAAGGAGATACAGGCAGAGTATAGAAAATTGAGTAAAAGCATAAGCAAGTTTTTAAGTAAAAATAAGAAAAATTTAGGTTGTTTAATTGTATCAACAGCTACTGGGCGTCCCCGTGGATTAAGAATAAAGCTTTTTCGTGAGCTTTTAGGATTTGAAGTAGGATCTAGATCTGAATTTTTAAGGAATATAGCAGATTTATATCTCAATATAAAAGAGGAGGACTTACCAAAGCATATAGTTGATTTAGTAAAAACGTTAGGAAAAGGCGGATTGATTTTTGTCCCTGTTAGCAAAGGCTTGGATTATGCCAAATTTATTAAGGATATCTTGGCAAAGAATGGTATAAAGGCCGCTGTTGTGCACGCTAAAGAAAAAGAGGCTATTGATGAATTTGCCGAAGGAAAGGTTGACGTGCTAATAGGAGTCGCGATATACTATGGACTACTTGTAAGAGGCTTAGATTTGCCCCACGTTATAAGATATGCAATTTTCGCTGGAATACCCCATTTCAGGTTTTCTCTCGACGTGGAAGAAGCGCTCCCTAGCAGACTATTGCAAGTGTCTCTTAACATTAGGGAATGTATTGAACCTGAAGAAAAAGTACATCTTGATAGAATAACTAGTAAATTACGAAGCATTTTTAATGAGCTAAGCTATGGGGAAATACTCGTTCTTAATGAAGCAGTTAAGACTGGAAAGAAATTAGCTGGAAAATTAGGATATGCTCAGGATCTGAGTTTTCAGCTACAGAACATTTTAAAGAAATTACTCGAGCGCGAAAATGTAAGAACTTGCTTAGCATCGATACCTATGTTTTCGCTAAAAGAAATAGAGGGTAAATTGTATGTTCAAATACCTGATGCAATGACGTATTTGCAAGCATCAGGTAGGACATCTAGATTATTTGCAGGAGGATTATCTAGAGGAGTATCGATAGTTTTGGTTGACGATGAACGATTATTCAATGGATTAGTTAAACAAACTAAATGGTATAACGATGAAATTGAATGGCAGAATTTGGAAGAAATGGATATTAAAAAAATAATCCAAAAAGTTGATGAAGATAGAAATAAAATTAGGCTTTTAATGGAAGGAAAGTTGCAAATGGAAATAAAAGATCTCGTTAAAACTGCTCTAGTTATAGTTGAGAGTCCTAGCAAGGCTAAAACCATAGCTAGTTTCTTTGGCAGGCCGTCGCGAAGAAAGGTAGGGCGGCAGCTAGTATATGAAGTTACTCATGGAAACTATATTCTAAATATAACAGCGAGTAAAGGGCATGTCTTCGATTTGGTGACGGAAGAGGGATACTACGGAGTAAAGAAACTGAATGGCAGATTTATTCCTGTTTATACAACGATAAAACGATGCAAAAAATGTAACACTCAATTTACAGATCAAGAAAAATGTCCAGTCTGCAAATCTGAAGAATATGTAGATCAACTTGACGTTATAAATAGTCTAATAGAATTAGCAAAAGAAGCAGATTATATTTTTCTGGCCACTGATCCTGATACTGAAGGTGAAAAAATAGCCTGGGATCTCTATGTTGCATTATCTCCATATACAAGAAATATTTCGAGAATAGAATTCCACGAGGTAACTAGGAAAGCGTTTTCAAAGGCGCTTTCTACACCTAGAGCTATAGATGATAACTATGTAAATGCTCAGATTGTGCGTAGAATTGAGGATAGATGGATAGGATTTGCCTTAAGCAAAAAGCTATGGGATGCGTTTGGAAAACGATGGTTATCCGCAGGGAGAGTCCAATCACCGGTATTAGGCTGGATTATTCAACGTTATAGAGAGGCAAGACAAAGCAGGACAACAGTCTTCATAGTTAAGATTTATGATGACATAACCTTTGTATTCGATAATATTCGACTAAATAGTTACAAACCTCGTGAAATCGTTAAAAAAATAAAAGATGCAAAGTTAAAAATCGAGGAGGTTGAATATAGCATAGAGGAAGTCCAGCCTTACCCTCCTTTCTCTACTGATAGTATGCTAAGGGAGGCATCCAGATTGCTAAAATTAGGAGTGGATCAGATAATGAGACTAGCCCAGGATCTGTTCGAAACAGGTTTAATAACTTACCACAGAACCGATAGTATTAGGGTTTCATCGATTGGACAACGCGTGGCCGAAAGCTACATTCGAGAAGAGCTCGACCATGACCTATTTGTGCCGAGAGAATGGAGTCGTGAAGGAGCGCACGAATGTATTAGACCAACTAGACCTATTAGCAGAGAAAAGCTCATAGATTTAATAAACCAAGGGCTTTTAGTTGTCACAAAGCCGTTAACGAGGAATCACCTACTTCTGTATGATTTAATCTTTAGGAGGTTTATTGCGAGTCAAATGAAACCCGCAAAAGTTCTCAAGCAAAGAATTCAGATATCGCTTCTCGATGCGAAAAAGGAGCATAGCGGATATGTTGAAATTATAGAACCAGGATTTACGTTGATATACAAACCTTTTAATCTAGTTAGGAAGCTGGAAAAAGGCGAGTATGAAATTCTTGATGTAAAATCTAAAAAGATAGTAATGGTTCCGCTTTATTCGCAAGCTGATATAATTCAATTGATGAAAGAGAAGGAAATAGGGCGTCCATCTACATATGCGAAAATAATACGAACTCTCTTTGATAGGCATTATATTATTTCTTCAAAACGTGGCAAGTTAATACCAACAAAATTAGGCATTTCAGTATATGAGTACTTAAGAACTAACTTTTACGATTTTATTTCCGAAGAGAGAACACGGATTGTAGAGAGAATAATGGATGGAATTTCAGAGGGTAAGATAGATTACCAAATATCTTTAAAAGAGTTTTATGAGGAGATAAGTAAAGTTGAAAGTGCGTGAGAAGATGACAAGAGCAGCTTATGTTGGCAGGTTTCAGCCTTTCCACTATGGGCATCTTTCAGCTTTGAAATGGATATTGGAAAGAGAAAATGAAGTAGTTCTAATAGTGGGTAGCGCTCAATATTCTCACTCTTTTAATAATCCATTTACACTAGGTGAACGAATAGATATGATATGGAACACTCTCAAATACGAAAAGTTACTCGAACAAGTTATTATCGTCGGAGTGCCAGACACTAACGGGCAACACAGTTTATGGGTACAATTAGTTAAAGCATATGCCCCTGAATTTTCCAAAGTTTACAGTAATGATCCATTGACGAAATTACTCTTTAAAGAATATGGGTATGAAGTACATCCAATACCTTTCTTTGAAAGAAAAAAATACAATGCAACAAGGATAAGAAGGCTAATCATTAATAGTGAGCCTTGGGAGCAGTTGGTCCCGCCGCCAGTAGCGCAAGTAATAAAAAGAATTAGAGGTGATAAACGTTTAAGAGAGCTCTATACTGGCCCTGTATGACTATTCCACCAATATAGAGTCCGGATTAAATCCTAACTCTATTAGAATTTCTCGCGCTCTATATCTATGATCTCCCTGAAGCTCTATACGACCGTTTTTTGTTGTTCCTCCACATGCAAGTTTACTTTTTAGCTTTGTTGCTAAGTCGTATATGTCAATATTTTTGTCATCAAAGCCTTCCAATATAGTGACTTCCTTGCGCCTTCTACGTCGTTCTAGTCTTATTTTTATGAGCTGCTGGTCCCTGAATACATCTTTAAATATTTCGTCTAACAGATCGACGCTCATCCTCTCCCAGATTTATCTTTGAACTACAGGCTATTTATAATACCGAGGATAATATATACTTTGCTATTCGACACCTAGCATTCTGACAGCAGTTTTTAAATGTTACTTAAAATTTAAATATTACCTCGTGTAAATTAGCGAGGAATATGTAAAGGTGATAAATGCATGGCGCAGAAAAAGAAACCACATCTCAATTTAGTCGTAATAGGACATGTAGATCACGGAAAATCAACATTAATGGGTCATGTCTTATACTTAACCGGCTTCGTTGACGAAAGGACTATAAAGGAGTACGAGGAGCAAGCGAAACGTCTAGGCAGGGAAACTTGGAAATTTGCATGGATTTTAGATAGATATAAGGAAGAGCGAGAAAGAGGACTTACAATAGATCTAGGATTTTACAAATTCGAGACTAACAAATACGAATTTACCATAATAGACGCGCCGGGTCATAGAGATTTCGTTAAAAATATGGTTACCGGAGCAAGTCAAGCTGATGCAGCTCTGTTGGTAGTATCTGCTAAAGAAGGCGAGTATGAAGCGGGAATAAGCCCAGCAGGACAGACTAGGGAGCACGTGTTTCTTGCTAAAACAATGGGTATAAACCAGTTGGTCGTAGCTATAAACAAAATGGACACTGTTGATTATAATCAGGAGCGCTATAATGAAGTAAAAGAAGGCATTTCGCGATTACTGAAGATGGTTGGTTACAAAGTCGACAAAATAGCTTTTGTACCAGTTTCAGGACTATATGGTGATAATATCATTAAGCCGAGCGAGAAAACACCTTGGTACAAAGGCCCTACACTCATAGAAGCTTTAGACATGTTTGAAGAACCTGAAAGACCAATAGACAAACCATTAAGAATACCCATACAAGATGTCTACACTATAAAAGGCGTAGGAACAGTACCTGTAGGAAGAGTTGAAACAGGAGTATTAAAAGTTGGTGACAGAGTTATCTTTATGCCTCCTAAAATCGTTGGAGAGGTAAAGTCAATAGAAACTCATCATGTTAGAATAGAACAAGCGATACCTGGAGATAACATAGGCTTTAACGTTAAGGGAGTATCCAAAGACCAAATTAGGAGAGGAGATGTCGCAGGACATACTGATAATCCGCCGACAGTAGCTGAAGAATTTGTCGGACGAATTTTCGTGTTGTATCATCCCACAGCGATTGCAGCAGGTTACACACCAGTACTGCATATACATACTGCAACTGTTCCTGTGAGATTCGTAGCTTTAGAAAAGAAGCTGGATCCAAGGACAGGCTCGGCTGTTGAGGAAAACCCAGCCTTTATAAAACAAGGTGATGCGGCTATAGTTAGGTTGAAGCCGTTAAAGCACGTGGTCATAGAAAAGTATTCTGAGCTACCTCAGCTAGGTAGGTTTGCGATCAGAGATTCGGGGAGAACTGTTGCGGCAGGAACGGTGATTGAAGTAAAAAAGGTAGAATAAATTAATTTTTTATCATTAAACTTGCTCTAAGGTGCCGTCATGCCTAAAATAGTGAGAATAAAACTTGTGAGTACCTCTGTTAAAGATTTAAATGAAGTATGTAATGAAATTAAAAGAATAGCATCAAAGACAGGTGTGAGAATTAGAGGACCGATACCGCTACCTACAAAAAGACTGGTTGTAACTGTTAGAAGAGCGCCTTCCGGTCAAGGTACGCATACATTTGACCACTGGGAAATGAGAATTCATAAAAGAATAATAGATATGGATGCTGATGAACGAGCAATGAGGCAGTTAATGCGTGTAAGAGTCCCGCAAAATGTTAGAATAGAAATAGAGTTAAAGTAAATCAGTTCCGCTTTCACTCATTTATCTCATTTAATCATAGTTAATACTTATATAACCATTCTTACCACTTTTATGTAAAGTGACAAAAGGCAAAATGTGAAACGAAGCCGGGGTGGCCGAGTGGACTAAGGCGCGGGCCTTGAGTCTGATTAAAGTCAGAAGATGCTTGTAAGAGAGTCCGTGTCCCTTTAGGGACGCCCGGGTTCGAATCCCGGCCCCGGCGTTTATTAAATTTTTCATTGACTTTTTCTCTTGTGCTATGAGAAAGTGAATAATAAAATATATAAGCGTATGCATTGGGTTAAATACTGGGCCCGTAGCCCAGCTGGATAGGGCGGCGTCGATACATGACTGTGGAAGTTATGAGCCGTAAGCCTCCTAACAGTAAGCACTGAGAGAAAGCCGCAGGTCCCGGGTTCGAATCCCGGCGGGCCCGTTTTTAAGAGTTAAAGCTTAAATATGCTATTCTTTTCTCAACTATGGTGATATTTTGGAGGATTACTTAATCTATAAAAATTATAAAATAGCTAGAGATAGGAAATATACGGAAACTCATGAATGGATAAAAGTTGAAAGTGGAAATCGAGCTTTAGTAGGAATAAGCGATTATGCCCAAAAAAAGCTCAAGGATATCGTGATGATTGAGGAGCCTCAAATAAGGAGCTATAAAAAAGGAGAAACTATAACTGTGATAGAATCAATAAAAAGTATCGGAGAACTATACGCACCAGTTGACTGTGCTATAATAGCCTGGAATGAAGAACTTTCTGAGAATCCTGCACTAATTTCTGAGGATCCGTATATCCAGGGTTGGATCATAAAAATTAAAATTGAAAATATGAAACAATTGGAAGAGTTATTAACACCCGAGGAATACCTGGAAATTATTAAGAAAGAAGAGTAACTAGGTAGAACCGTTTGTTTTTAATAACACAATTTTACTTATGAACTTAGCAAGAATAAGGTGGGGGAATTACCATCGCCAGGTTCATAAAGCTTCGAAGCATAAAAGATTTGGTTAATATAGCAGTTGCTGCGCAAATCTCAATAATTCACCACGCGAAGATAAAGGAAAGACATGTATACTTTATTCCCTTTCTACCAGTTGGCGATTCAAGCATAATATACTATGTTGAGTTCGACGAACCCTTGGATTGTTCCTATTTAATATATAACAATTTTGATGGAAGTATATCTTATAGTGACAAGATACGAAATGATGCTAAGCTCTTATTTATACCAATAATAGAAGTAGTTGAGCAAAATATTCTACCAGAAAAGCTTTTTAAGCATTCAAAAAATAGATAATTAAGCCGATGACGATTACTTCCGGCGTTGAACACGATGAAATTAACTTACCCGTCCGAGGAATTAAGTCTTCATCGCCATTAGAAAAGCATCTTCTCCGTCAAGATAGTAGCCTTTTAATCGCTTAACTATAGAAAAACCTAGTTTCCTGTATAGGTTAATTGCAACAGTATTAGTAACTCTAACTTCTAAATAATATTCATCGACTTTATAAACATTTTTTAAAGCCTCTAAAGCTTTTTTCATTAGAGCTTTCCCAATGCCTTTATGTCTTTCCTCTGGTATTACGGCAATAGAAATTATATGACCTTTTTTTCCCCAAATCTTTTTAGTATGCAGTAGACCATGCTCTACTCTACACATAACATAGCCTACTATTTTTTCATCATTTTCTGCTACCAAGAATGATTTGGGAAAATTAACATGATGCTGCATGAAAAAGTAGGCTGGATAATTTTCTGGGAGGCAGGTCTTATTTATAAGTAATACAGTTTCAAGGTCACTGGGTTTAAATTCTCTTATTATATAGCTACTCATTGAGGTTTTCCCAAGACTTACTATAGGGAAAAACTGAATATATAAATTTTAGAGATATAGAACATCTAATTCTCTTAGCAAATTATATATTTTGTTAACAGCAATGTTTACTTCTTCTTCCTTTCTAGCACCAGTACACACTATTTTACCGCTTGAAAATATCAGTAGAACTACTCTTGGTTCACTCATGCGATATATCAAACCTGGAAATTGCTCGGGTTCATACATAGCGCCTTCAAGCAGTCTTGCCGCCTTCTCCAAGTCCACGCTAGCTTTGAGATTAGCACTTGCTACTATGTTTTGTATCTCGACTATCGGTTTGTTTTTTATGTTTATTCCATGTTTTTTTAACACTCTAATTATCGTATTTACTGCTCTGTTTACTTCCGATTCTGATTTTGCACCTGTGCATACCATTTTACCGCTTGAGAATATTAAAGTAGCTGTTTTTGGCTTTTTAAGTCGTAATACTAAACCGGGAAACTATCGGATCCCAAGCCTAATGCCTGGGATGTTCCGGGCTGTATTCTGCATTGGGTACTCTTTCGGCTATCTTTTCAAGATTTAATGTCTGATTTAAAGTTACAGAGGCCACAACGTTTTCTATTTTAAACGTGGGTTTTGGAATGATATCACCCCGAATTTATATAGCTTAAATAGGGTTTATAAATACTACTTCATGCTATTATTTTTTGCCGATAAAACCATTACTGCAAATGTTAGCAACATGATATTACAAACGCGGTCGTTTATCAGTTTTATAATGCCTAGATAAGGGATAACAAGCACTACCTTGCCTTTAACTTGTTTTGATGTAATCGGATTGTCTGATGCTATATTAGCATCGCCCTTTGTCGTTATCACGTATATACCATTTTGATAGCTTTTAGAAATTACCCGGTGTACGATATACTTTTCTCTTGTATAAACAACAATATCACCAATGTTAGCCTCTTCGCCCCTTACTACGATCATATCACCTATGTGGAGGGTGGGCTCCATGCTCCAGCTTGAAACAATGGCTAAGGGGAGGTCAGTGTTTAAAACTATCGACAAGCCTTTTATAATACTAAAACTGACGATTACCGCTATAACGAACATTAATATATATGATGCTTTTTCGGGTAGTAATCCTTCTGTCATCTTTCTTTCTATATTAATGGCTATTTCATATGTTTTTTTATGGTTGCAATGTATAAAACATCAGAAAATAAAACCTTGAAGATAACTATAAAAGGGAAGTAGTTAATACTCAAATAGTGTGGTTAACATGTATGAATACAGGTATT
>Ga0209410_1000195_pt1 | contig 26130 bp, 27 predicted proteins | sample Mar14436cmmetaG_FD_184135 | JGI IMG/M metagenome (GOLD analysis project Ga0209410, IMG submission 184135) | Marine hydrothermal vent microbial communities from Guaymas Basin, Gulf of California to study Microbial Dark Matter (Phase II) - Marker... ... | reverse complement strand
GCCTCGGCGACCTTGGGATCCACAGCCTCAGCCATCTCCTCATACGAGGCGTCTAGGAGAACCTTATACTCATTACCGAACTTGGAGATGAGCGTGTTGTATACTTTCCAGACCCTCTTCTGGCTGAGGCTTGAGGCTCCCAGCACCACAGAGATTATCTCGGATAGTGGTAGCAGATGCTTATATCCGGGAACCCCTCTAGGCCTGTAGCCTGCAGGTCGGTCGGCGAGCTCCTCAACTCTCTGCTCGACGCCCTTGGTTAGAGCCCTGCGGCAGACTGGGCAGATTCCTCCCAACCTTATAGCTTCGCTGGGAGGCAGGGATACATTACATGCTCTATGGCCTGTCCAGTGGTACTTGCCGTAAGCCGGGTCCGTCTCGATCGTGTACAAAAAACGTTCCGGATTCTTCCCTTTTATGGCTTCGATTACATCGGTGTACGTGAACCTCTCAAGGTTGAAGACGTTGGCTTCACGGCCGATCCTCCAAGGCCAAGGAGAATGGGAATCACTGTTCGAGACTAACGTGAACCGGTCTAGAGAGCTCAGCCTCCAGTTCATAGGAGGGTCAGATGAGAGACCTGTCTCGATGGCCCATATATGCCGCGTTGTATCTTGATAGCAGTCCTCGATCCGATCGAAGCCGCTGAACGCTCCGAAGAGGCTGAACCATGGAGTCCAAACGTGAGCTGGAATAACCATGTTTTGAGCTGAAACCTCCATGATCTCCTCGACGAGCTGGGAAGCCGTCATGTTCAGCGTGGGCCTCCCATCCGCCTCGAGGTCGCCGTACCTAGCCAGCCGATCGTTTATCTGGGCCGCAGTCTCCAAGCTCGGCGTCAGTATGAGATGGTGTATCTTCTTGACGGAGCCTTCGTAGGTGAATACGGTTGAGACCTCACCAGTTATCATATACCTTACGGAGAACCCAGCCTTTCTAGACGATCCTTCTGAGGGAGCATATAAGCCGGTCTCAGGGACCTCCCTCAGGTTCTCCAGCAGCTCTTTGAACCATTTCGGGTGGGTGAAGTCTCCGGTTCCGAGAAGGTTCAACCCTTTAATCTCGGCGAAGCGCGTGATCTCTTTTATCTCCATCTTACTGCTCGTCGCACGGCTATACTTACTATGGATGTGAAGATCGGCTATAACTTGCATCTTGATCAAAACGATTTTACATCTTAAGGTTTATACGATTTTCCCATTCTGGTTACGTTTGTAAACGGGATAAACGCATCCTCTACAGCTTAAACCTTTTTATCCAATCATGCGGTTCTAGAAAAAGTAACAATATTAGCAAATCTCATTTTGAAAGCGTGAACTTGCGGTATTATAGTTAGTAGCTCAAATATTCTTCATAATTTATTTTCTAAAAATAGTTTTTTAATTTATTTTCAAACATTATATATGATACTTAATTGAATTAGAAGCCTGATGGAATTATGAAGATGATTGAAAGAAGTAGTAAGGCGTTGAGTGCACCTGTCACGAGCATGATCCTCCTGGTTGTTCCTGTGATGCTCGCTGGCGGAGTGATCATGTACGCCTACCAATTGATGGAGATGAGGATTAACGTAGAGGTTCTGAGACTATCAAATCAGCACATCTGGGTCTACGACAACGGCACATCCTTCGCCGCATTTGTGATAGAGAACCTTGGAGGGAGAGACATCGTAATAGATAAGATTTACGTGAGAGGAGTTGAGGTTCCATGGTCAACCATTTACTACTTCAGAAACTCATCTTCAATCTCCACGGAACTCAACTGCCCCAACTCGACTCACAGCTGGTCCAGCTTCGAGTACACCAAAGGCAAGGTTGCATCCTTCTCCGTAGCAGACGGTGAAATAACCCTTGCATCAGGATGCACCTTGATAATCTTCATCGAGAACCCGGACAACATCAGCCCCAACGATGTAGGAACGAACGTGAGTATAGTGATTTTCACGGAGAACGGCCAATATTACATTGAATGCATCGTCAAAACAGCTGAAGCTACGTAATTAAAATAATAGGGGAAAATTCTCATCATTCACGTGGCACCTTTAATTTCAATCTTGGCATCCTCGTCTTGCCCTTTCGATCTGAAAGATAGGAGGCCCTTCAAGATCATAACCGTTCCGATAATTGAGCTGTAAATGTGGAAGAGCCTAACCTCCCATACAGTACTCATCACCTCGTAGAAGGTTAAGCTGACCTCATAGAACCTCCGAGCCGCGGCGTAGGCGTAGGGATTACTCTTCAAGAGAGACGCGAAGGTTCTCATGGCCTTAGAAGAAGGAGAATCAGGCATGTCCTTAAGAACTCGTGCAACCTCAGCTAGACAGATCGGCCCAAGACCCAGCAAGAGCAAACACATGCCGAAACCTATCAAGAAGCTCCCCGCCGTCCTTCCCATCCGCATCCCCCTTCAAACACGTACACCATTTAGGTCGTAACTTGGTTATACCATTTAGTTTACACGGAACAGTAAAAATATAGAAACCTCCTTTTATTTAAACATCTTCTAAATGAGAAAAAGTTCACTTAGTTATTCACGTTCTTTGCCGTCACGCCGTCAATTCCTCGAGAAAATCCCTGAAAAATTTCGTTAAAAACGTCAATTAAATGTCTCACCAAGGACTGAAGTAAGCGTGAAGACGAGTCTCAAAGCTCATCTTCCATCCGAAGAGAGAAAACGGAAGGTTACGCTAATCTCAATTTTTCAGTCTATAGATCGAGTTAAACCGTGTTGACGCCTTAAAAGCCAACCGGAAAGCCTTGAAAGATTCTGATAGGTGGGAGCGCTCGGTTGTCGATGAGGCGCTCCTACATTTAATCAACCTCATCGAGAAGCTCAAAAAAGAGTGGTACCAATAAGCTGGGATAAGGAGTCTTGACTGTTCTCCCTTTCACTTATTTGGCTCCAGCTTTGAACCGGCTTCCACGGCTTTACTCAGCTCCCACCCCATCTTCTTCATCATGCCGCGAAACTCTTCTCGACTGATGAGGTCGAGCTCACAAGCCTTGATCAAGTCTACAACTGATATCTCAGGCTTTTCAGGCACACCCCAATTTAAGCGGACGCTTGCCTCTTTCGGATCATAGCCAGCCTGCTCAACTACAGGCCGGAAAATCTCGCGTTCAACGATCCTCTTAATGAACCTCTGTAGCGAGATTACCTTTCTCTCAGCCAGTTCCAAAGCCGCCCTTGCCGAGGCCTCCGTGAACCCCGGCGTCGTGAAGAGCTTCGGGAGGGGAGTCTCACCGCTCAGGTAGACCTGGTTGAGTACATGCTCTAGGTAAGCCTGGAACTGTGTGCGCGGGTCTATCTGGACTGCTTTTATATCGGCAGGCCTGTTGTAGACGAATCTTGCGCCTTCTCTGGGCCTAGACCTCAGAACCCTCTGATACTCCTCAAGCTGCTTGTCGCTTATACCCTCAAATATCCAGAGTTCATCCGGTCCAGCGTACTTCTCGAATATCTTAGGAAGCATCATCTCCATCCGAGCCTTCATCTCCAAGAATCCCATTCTGGTCTCGCCGTCATTCAGCCTGTAAGCCTCGAGCAGAGGTCTCAGCACGCCCGTTCCGAAGGGTTCTCCGTTTACGGGGTTCCACTTGAAGTGGATTATCCGCTCGGGGCTGAGGGTTCTGCCGCCGTAGTAGGCTGATTGGATATAACCCCTAACATGCCCGTACTGGTCACGCTTAATCCTCTCGATGCTCGTTAGGGGGAGTATCCTCAGCTCTTCTAGACGATGGGGCTCAATCTTCTCCCAGAAACTGTTGCCGGTCGCTATTACCTCGCGGACACCAATCTGTAAGAGCTCGTCTAGGTTCACCCGTTCACAGAACTCATCGACAACTTCTTTGGCTTCCTCGGCGCGTGGATAATCCTCGTTCACAGTCACATAGAAACCCGCACCGACAACTTGGTCTGCTAAGAAGTCGACGGAGGCTTTACATGCGGGGTCTTTCAAGTATGCTTCTACACAGTCCTTGAATTTTATAGGGGGAGCCTCACCGTATACCGTTGCCCACGCGGGTAATAGTCTACCAGAGGATCGGCTGGCAAAGCCTATCCGACCGACCCGTTCCTTAAGCCAACCTAAAGCCCTAACCATGGCTTCACTGCCTTCTTAATTTCGTCTTAATGCGTCTAGGCTCTTCGGCCTCTGAAGGTACGGTTTGGTAAAAAGGTGTGCCTTTCGGAGCTTGTCCTCCACTAGATATCTGCGTCTTGTAGACTTCGAGCCCGAGCCTCAGTAAATACTCGACGAAGGTTGATCTCTTCTCTCTGCCCCTTAGCCGTTCAATTAGGTTGAAGAGGCTTCTTTCCACGGTTACGGCCATACAAGTCTTCAAGGCGGCCACCAATTCTACCCTTTATATTAGGTATACTTGGTATACTAAGTATTTACGATACATATTTAACTCTTATTACACTTCTTATACAAAAGATATAAATTCTACAAACTTGAAGGTTTATGCGGATATCATTGGAGGAAAGCCCTTGAAGACCCTCAAGGTTAACGACGAGACCCATGAGAAGCTAACGAGCCTTGTAGGAGAGCTTATAGCCCAGAGCGGGAGGATGCAGACTTACGCGGACGCCATAACAAGTATGCTTGAGAAATCAATAATATTGCCTGAAGACCTCTTGAGAGAGATATCCGAGGCTATAAAGAAAGGGAAACTCGTGGGGTACACGACGCCCTCCGACTTCGTTAGAGACGCCGTTCGGCGACGCCTAGAAGAGGTTAAAGGCGAAGAGTACTACGTGGAGGTGCCGATACCGAAGGAAGACTACGAGCTCCTAAACGAGGTGATCGAAGAAACGGGAGCCCCCTACAGAAACGCAGACGAGTACATTAGGGACCACATAAGACAGAAACTCAAGGAGTACGAAGAGTATAAAGCTAGAAAATGAAAACTCCTTCAGGTTAGATTTCAGGAACACATGATCTTCATCCACCTCTCAAAATAGACGTTATTTTAAGTTTCCTGAAGAAATTTTAAGAACTTCTCTCCACGCCTTTCGACTCGCACAGAATAGCAATAACTCGATCATATATTGAAGAGTCCAAATCTCGACCAAGATATTTAAGCGTAAGCCGATCCTCATTTATAGTGGGTTGTCAGCCTTGAGGGTTGGTGTTTCTTCCGGTTTGATCACTCCCCCAGTCGGGGTCCCGATGGCCGGTTTCGGGGCTAGAACAGAGGTCTCTCAAGGAGTCCACGACGATCTCCATGCCAAGATTCTCCTGATGGAGAGCGGCGGAAGGAGAGCGGCCCTCGTCACCCTCGACTTGGTTGGGTTGAAGAGAGATGAGATGAACCGTCTAAGGGAGATAGTAGGAAAGCATGCGGGAACCGATCCGACCAACGTTATGATAGGGTGTAGTCATACACACTCCGGGCCGTCTCTAAAGCCTAACCCCATGAGCAGCTTACCTGTTAAAGAGCAACGGAGGCTCATAGATGAATGGCTGAGAAGCTTACGTTCCACGCTCGGCGAGATCGCTGAGGAAGCTTCTGAAAACCTAACTGAAGCCAGAGTCAAATTCGGTAGGAGCCTAGTGACGGGTTTGAGCTACAACAGGCGGAAGACCATACCTGAAGGCGTCTGCATGCTGATAATGGAGACTGGCAGGATGAAGGATGCTGTACGTGAACAGTACAGGACGTGGGGGATGCCGCCTGAACTGGTAGAGGAACGTGCCGTTCCAGGGATACCGACGGGCCAAATAGACCCGGAGCTCACGGTTCTCCGCTTTGAAACCTTGAAAGGAAAACCAATCGCCATAGTCGTGAACTTTTCCTGCCACCCCGTAACTCTGGGGCCATCTAACCTCCTAATCTCAGCCGACTACCCGGGATACTTGAGGCGTCTAATAGAGGAGGCTGAAGGCGCAACCTTGCTCTTCACCCAGGGAGCCTCAGGGAACGTGAGGCCCTACTATTCGGAACGTTCATTCCGGGAGGCTGAGAGGATAGGGGTAGCCTTGGCCTCCATAGCCCTTAAGACCATGAGGAACCTGACCCCGCTCCCACCGGACATCGATGTCCGAGTTGCGAATACCATCTTTGAGTTGCCGGTGAGGAAGCTGCCGTCACCGGAGGAAGCCGGAAGACTGATCAGCGAGATGGAAGAGGAGCTGAAAAGGGCGATTGAGGCACGGGATTTTCGGGAGGTCAGAAGGCTGAGAGAGGAAATCCTCATGTTAAGGATGATATCTGGACAGCCGACCGCCTTCCCAACCCAATGGCTCGGAGTTGCCCCTCAAAAAAATGTTAAACAAGTCCCGCAAAAAATGGATGGGGAGGAAAAGATTTGTGAACTGCAGGCCATAGCGGTGGGAGACGTGATTCTTGCAGCTGTTCCGGGAGAGCTCTTCACGGAACTAGGCTTGGAGATCAAGAGGAGATCCTGGTCTAAGCGGGTGGTCATCGTCACCCTAGCCAACGGCTCCATAGGCTACATACCGACCAAGGAGGCCTATGAAGAAGGGGGATACGAGACCAAATCACCCCTTAAACCCGGCGTAGGGGAATTGATAGTCGACCGGATGGTGACGCTCATCGACGGGTTGAAGGGCTGAACCCTCCAACGTCCGTTGATTTTATACCGATATCTTCTTGACCCTGTTCCCTTTAGTCGGCGTTTAGGCCGAGCAGCTTAGCCATGTTCTTCCAGTAGATTGCTTCTTTTGCCTCCTCTTCTATATCGAGTATCTCCATCTTTAGCAGTGCAGGCTTGGCGTAGTGGAACGGTATCCCGGTTCCGAAGACCACCCTCTCAACGCCTATACGGGAGATTAGAGCCTGTATGGACTTGGTCAAAACTGCGGTGAGCCTAGACATCTCCACGTAAACGTTTTTGGGAACAGGCTGTTTCCCTTCGATTATCGGAGAGACCGTCTTCGTGTTTAGGATTATGAACGTGTTCTCGGGGTGTTGCTTGGCGGCCTCCAATATCTGGTTTAGAGGTAGCATCCTGTCGAGGTCCATCCAGTGGTGCTGTCTGGGGTCTACGAGCATGACAGGAATCTCGATGGGTAGCCCCATCTTGGCGGCTTCACTTAAGAGTTCCCTGCTTTCACGTTCTAGGAGCCCGTAGTTGTGGTATAGAGGATATAGGCGTAGCCCCTTCATGCCTAGGTCCTTGACGCACCTCTCTAGGTCTTCCCTCCACGCAACGTACTTGGGGTTCAAAGTTGCGAAGGGGATCAGCCTATCCCTGTAAGGCTCAATCTCCTCGGCGAGTTCCTCATTTCCCTCTTGGCAGTTCTTGTAGAAGACGGCATTGATCGAAGATACAACCGCCTTGTCGATTCCGTTCCGGTCCATTAGGGTGATTAAGCCCTCCGCCGTGTTGTAGCGGAGCCTACGGAACGGCCAATGGCCGATATACGCGCTCGCGTCGATTATCATACCTTCCGCCTCCTGAGGATTCTGTCCATATTCTTCCAGAAGATGAGTTCACGTTCTTCGTCGGTTAAGTTGGCGCCGAGTATCTTGCCGACACCCGCCTCCATAGAGAGGTCAGTTGCGAAGAGAACCCGGTCAGCCCCTAAATACTTAACACACATCTCGACGATACCCTCGTCGACGACTGACCCGCTCGTGTCAACGTAGACGTTAGGGACGTTCCTTAAGGCTTTGATCCCCCACTCCCAGTCTCCACCTCCACCTATGTGGCCGTGGATCAGGATCGCGTCGGGAACCTTCCTTGCAAGGGCGGCTATGTGAACGCCGTCCGAGATTCTTGGTTGACCCCAACGGAGAGCCTCCTCGGGGCTGGGAGGGTGGCCTGCATGCCAGAGGACGGGTATCTGCATCTCAGCCGCTTTCCTTATTATCGGTAACACCACAGGTTCGTCCGCCCGGTACTGGTTGTAGAGTTTGATACCTATCATCCCCAGCTCCTTCACACACCTTTCAATCTCCTCTATCGATTCGGTGAAGTAGCCGGGATTGACGAAAGCGTAGCCCAGTATCTTGTCGGGATACTCCTTCATAGCCTCGTACGTGATGTTGTTACACTCCCGAACCACATCCATTGTGGGCTGACCCCTAGAGACGGGCGTGGAGCAGAGGAGCTTATCGATTCCGAGCTTATCTGCCGCCTCAACCAAGTCCGCGTTCGTCCATCCCCTCGAAGACCCGCCGCTTCTCCTCGCCACATGGCAGTGGGCATCTATCTTCAAGTTTCCCCCCTCCAAGGAGATACTACACCCTTATCCGCTTTTAAGCTCTTTCATAAACCCGCACACAGAAAGGTTAATGTTTTTTAGGAGGCAGAAAAATAAATGTAACAAAACGTTTCAGGAGCAGTTGAGCCGGGGTAGCCTAGCCTGGTTTGGGCGCCAGACCCCAAGACAAATAAAGGGAAGCGAGACTCATAATCTGGAGAACCTAAAGAAGGTCCAGAAGTCGCGGGTTCGAATCCCGCCCCCGGCACTATATTCTCGGATCCGAATCCCTACTAGGTCCTTTTAAGGCCTCAGATTTTTTCCATTGGCGAGATGACAGACATCTATAAGGGAAGGCTGCGGAGGTTCAGGAGGCCAATCTCAAAGCTTAGGAATGGCGATGTAGCACTACGTTTCCTGGATAATCTGAGCGCGTTAGGCCTCTTCCCGGATAGGGTCTCAAAATACGCGGGGCATCTACCGATTCTACTTAGGGTTATAGACTTCAACTTGAAGAAAGCAATGAGGAGCGATGTTGAGAAGGTTGCCGCGTGGATAAACAGTCAGCCCTACAGAGAGATTGACTCATCTAATCGAGTTAATGTTTTTTATATTTAATTATTCTTAAAAAGGGCAGAAAAGGTTCTGGAGGAATCAATATGAGATACGAGGTTGAAGTGGTCTTTCATAGGGACTTTATCAAAGTTGAGGATGATAAGATAATTGTTGGATTAACTTCGAAGCCTAAGAGAGGCAGAGCAAACTTAGAGCTAATCCGGAAACTCGCCAAGCACTTTAATGTGTCTTCCTCTCAGATAAGAATAGTCTCAGGAATGAAGTCCAGAAGGAAAATTATCGAGGTGATTAAAGATCATTCTTCAACTGGATGATACTGACAAGATAAGGTTATCTGCTCGGTGTGTTCTTATGTTGTTGTGTAGCATGTGTAGGGGTTCAAGAAGAGTTTCATTGAGAGTATGCCTAGCTTCTTAGCGTTCATGTTATTGTAGAACAGTCTCTCGATTCCGTTTCTTAATGTCACGGGGATAGGGTTCTAATTATTAGTCCTGATGCTGCTTCCTTGATATGAACTGCTTCACAAAGCGGCGATCCTAATTTCGCCTTAGACTTAACTAAACGATAGCTTGGAGGCAGTTTCGGTTTCCTCCTGAGCTCTTTTAAAACTGGATCCGTCAAACCGCGCTTACCTTTTATAAAGCAACCGCATGCTTCCTAGCGATTACTATAGTTAATCTTTGATCTCCTTCAGGCGTAAGCGGCATCTCTTTAGGAGGCTCAAAAATAACGACAACTCTCATCTTCATCTACATTTATTCTTCGATTACCCACAATACCCATCCATGTAATATCTACAGTGAGCGCAACCTCGCAGACCATGCTCGAATCCCCTCTCAACGAGGTTCTTCGCCTCCTTAATCGTCTTAGCCACCTTACACACGTACTCTTCTTCTCTGTTCTTGAAGGGCGCCTCTTCAAGCTGCACGTAGATCAGCGTGTTCCGAATGTTTTTGTGCCCCAGAAACTTCATCACGTATAGGGATGTCTCTGGTCTAGTGGTAGAGCATGGCAGTCTTCCGGCGTCGCAGTGTTTTAAATGTGATCCGGCGTATCCTCGGATTGTTCAGTTTATAGGAGGTGTGGTTGCATTACTCTCAAAAGGTCTTCTGAGATAGTTAAGCTTCAGCCTTAATCAACTCTTAAGCAGTTTACTAACTTTATAGTGTTAACCAGTGGGGTATCCTCCCCTTTCCTATCTTGAGATGAACTATCTTATTTCTAACTTTAACCTCTTCCGCTGGTGTTACGACGGTTAGGGCTTTACGGCCCTTATGTCTTAACTTGCATGATAAACCTTTAGAGTTACGACGTATCATCACACCTATCTGGTGGGAACCTAAATTAATCCCCTCTATGAAGGCCTCACTCCACTCATCTGGAAACAGCGGCTTCAAGAACACTCTATCTCTGGGCGTATCTGGTTGTATACCCATGATCCTCCTTATTAGAACATCGTTATGTAAGGTGCCCCAACCATAACAGAAGATGTTATGCATGGGATTCTCATACGGGGTTCCTGTCTCGGGATTATAATTTTCGGTACAGTAGGGTTCACCTCTAGCTATACCAGTCTTTAACAACTTCAAGGCAAGATAACCGGCTAAGTCGTAATACTCATACATGAAGAGCCCTTCAATTATCTGCCATGTTATATTCGGCCATCCTCTACCGTTCCAGTAACTCTCGTAAGTATCTTCAACGGTATAGTCTGGATCGTCCGCACTTAGTGATGGAACGGGGAATGGACGCCAAAACTCGCCCGTATTGGTTAGATGAGATATTATAACTTTTGCTTGTTCTTTAGTCGGTATATTACCAAGCATAGGTATCATTCCCCCCGGGGTCTTCACATTTATTTGTTCATGATCTTTCACAAACTGATCTAAGTAAAGTCCAACCTCAGAATTCCACATGGATTCTATGCTCCTACGGGTCAATTCAGCCTTATGCGAGAACTCTTTAGCTAGTTCCTTCCTTCCAAGTTCATGAGCTATCCGGGATATCAATATTCTACCTAAGTAGAGATATGTATTAAAGTCTGCAGGTTCTATCCATCTACCCTCCTTAACCATAGGAGAGTTTGTCTGTACGAAAGGTTTCTGGAGCACAAACCTCTTAGAGTTATCCCATCCGCTCTCTCCCGGGATAACTAAATGGATAAGGTGATCTCCATCTAGATCCCTATTGTTTTCCATCCAGTAATCAAATTTTACCATATGATCAATCGATCTTCTAAGAAGGTTAAGATCCCCGCTCTTTAAGTATAAATCCCATATGGCTATCGGGATGATCCATGGCTGAATTATCTGTCCATACTCCTTCTCATAGAAGAACTTATCTATCGCGAGAGTAAAAGGTAAATGGCCATCCTCCCTCTGGGATTCAAGTATGTTAAGTATACCTCCAGCTCCAACCTCAAAACCGTTCATCCACTTCTCAACTATGGCATGAAAGGCTGTATCCCAAAACCATTGAGGTTTAAGTCTGAACTTGCTAGGTGAGGTGAAGGGATATTTAAAGTATCCCCTCCCAAACTTGTAAACATTACATTTGCAGACGTACCAGCAGTGATAGTACAGCTTCGTTATAGATTGGTCATTACAGTAAAACTTTGGAACGACATGGGTGTAGAAGTTAATCCACTCTTTTTCTTTTTCTATAATTCGTTGATTAAATTCCTTTAATGAAGTATTAAACTTTCTTAGCGCCTTCTCATAGTCCTCTGACATTGAGACTACAAGGTTGAGTTCCTCACTACCTAAAGGTTTTAACTTAACAACTAGGCTGAGAGTATACTCATCATTTTTGATCTCCAATGCTGAAGGTCTATCGAAACCTATTACCTTATGCGTCCCCTCTAGGGGACCTTCAAGCTCATGTATATGTATGAAATTTGACCCGCCATTTATCTCAGATCTACCCCTAGGAGAACCACGTAACACTATGCGGAGAACTACGGTTCTATCACGCGGGTTAGAGAAGACAAATCTATCCAGAAAGACATCATCAAATATTGTTTTAGTTTCCGTGACCGAGACTCCGTAATGAGTTAAGTAACAAGCGCGGATCAAGCCGGGTTTCCATGATTGGGAATACTTCTGGGAGAGGGGGAAATCTCTGCGTTTTTCTCCTAGAATCTCAATCACACACTCATTACCACTGAAGGCGTCTTCGAAACTATTGTGATATCCATTCCAGTAGTAAATGCTTTTTCCGCCTAACCCATCACCATAAAAAGTCATTCGATTATCAGCTAACTCACACCTATCACATCTCTCTAGAAGCCTTAATACATCCATGTAAACCGCCGAAACAAGCTGGTCAAACTTCTGATATAAAATTTACCCATTGAATCAATGACTGTAACGGCGTGTCGTGAGGCAAGACGCCTTAGAGTCATATACGCCTCCTATTCGAGGCGTCCTTGTCTTTCAAGGTTATGGTTAATTTCTCTCCAGCTTGACCATTACATACTCGAGCATTGATTTTTAGGAGTTGTTGCACCACGGTTCAGGATCCTAGGATGGTTTAAAAATCAACCTTAGAGATGTTTTGCAGTCAATGCTTGAAACTTAAATGGTCAATGAAAACATTAACCTCAAGATACTTTTTATTCCGGTAATTCTGATGGTTTGTTTTATTATTTCTTTGATGATCGCCCTAACCGTTTTCGAACTTAAAGAGTAGGATGAGATTCCTTCCTCGCTTTTAACGTATTTTAAGCCTCTGATTAATACGGCTGGGATTCCTTCTGATGTCTGCCCCATCAGTAGAGCTGAGGCGCATGCCAGCTCATTTGCGACGTGATCGACTCCGCCGAACTTCGGCTTTCCATACCTATCGAGCTCTCCAAACTTTCTTGAGACAACCTCTATACCTGAGGCGCCTCTTGCCAAGTCTAGGGAACCGACGAATGGAGCCACTTCAGTATCCGATATTATGACTGCAACTTCTTTCCCGGTTATCCCCCTGATTTCTTCTCTGAGTTCTTTTGCGTATTCGTCGGGGTCTTCTGGCGGTATACTTGCTATTCCCTCCGGATGGTTGGAGAAGTCTAAACCTGCGTCACTGTAGATTTGGCCTCCTCGCCTAACTATTAAGAGGCAGGGAATCTTCCTTACAGCCTGGTACGCCCGTTCTTTATCTTGTGCCACACATTCAATGTTGATTAGGCCTTTCTCTACAAGCTTCATAAAGGGAACAGCGAAGAGTATCTCATCGCTGTTGTCCAGCACTGCTTGCACCATCTTTGGGTCCATACCCGTCTTCTTAGCGATCTTTAAAGCCTTAACACCGGGTTTTACCTCCCCAACCTTAATCAATAAGCCATGGGCCTTTGAGACGATTTTACTAGTAACTACCAAGATGTCGCCGTCCCTGATGCCGCCGGCTTCTTTCACGCAAGAATCAACAAGTATTCGAGCCAGATCATCTCCGGGCTTGACCTCTGGAAGACTTAAACCGAACATCTCGACTTTCATAACTTTTCGCCTAAGAGTTTTTAGAATGATAAAAAAGGATATAGTTTAGTTTATACTTTGTTCACATCAAATCTTAGATGTTTAAGGGTGGTGAATTTTGACTGTCAATCAGGATTCTTGGACGTTATTATGCTCTTCCAGCGGAAACATCACCTATAGATGGAAAATTCGGACCGGATCCTATAGATGTTATCCTACCTGTTGGGCATATTTTGGTAGCAGTAGTTGCAGGTTGAGCATACTCGCCTATTTACTCCTCCACCTACGAATCCAATCGGCTCTCCCAGTTTTGCCTCGATGCATCGCCTTATTAAGCCGCAAAGTATACACTCCGTAGGTTCTAAGGAACTTTTGTCGGTTGAATCTTCTCCGACCGCTAAAAAGTTGACCGTGCTTTCACCCTAGGCACTTCATGTAGAGCCGTAAGGTTTTTGTGGCCGTCGATCTTCTCTTGGTAAGGAGATATCCTAAAGATAATCGCCTTACTGAGATCGGTGAGTGGCATGTTGAAGTTTAGCAAAGAACAGAGAATTTTTGAGATTGGGGGAGTTAAAGTTGGTGGACAGCCCGGGGAGCTACCTACCGTTCTTATCGGAAGCATCTTCCACAAGGGTCACAAAATAGTAAAGGATAGGAAGCAGGGAATCTTCGATAGACGTAGAGCTAAAAGTCTGATCTTGGCTCAGAAGGAGTTCTCCCTTAAAACCGGGAACCCGCGCATGCTCGATGTGGTAGGAGAAAACTCCGAGGCATTAAAGAAGTATATACAATTCGTTTCGGAGCTAGATGACTGTCCAATCTTAATTAACGGGCCTAACTTTAACGTTAGAATATCAAGCATGAAGTTTGCGTTTGAGATCGGATTGGAAGAGAGAGTCATCTACAATTCTATAAACTACACATTTAGTGAAAGAGAGGCTGAGGCTCTCAAGGATTTGGGTGTAAAAGCGGCGTTGATTCAAGCGTTTAACCCTAGGAACCCAAGGCCAAAAGGCATGGTCAGCATCATAAAGGAACTTCTGAAGGCAGCGATGGACGCGGGGGTAGACAGAGCTCTTCTTCTCACCCCCATTCTCGACGTTCCAAGCATAGGGTTGGGAGCTGAAGGGTTATGGATGATTAAGAATGAGGTAGGGCTTCCAACGGGAACTGTGCCCTTAGGCGTTATAGGTAAGTGGAAGAGGTCGACGGAGTTCGGTGAGGTTTCTAAAAAGATGTTCTGGGCGGGTGCGCTAGCGTTGTCGCAGGCAATGGGAGCCGACTTTATAATATACGGGTCTGTAGCCAAAGCTAGATATGTATTCCCCCTCTGCGCAATGGTTGATGCGGTAATAGCTTACAATGCGAGGATGTCCGGGCTTAAGCCTCTGACACGAAATCATCCCCTCTATAAAATTCTATAATTGGAACATTGCGGTAAATGGTACTTGCCCGACGTTCCACTTCTATTTAATCAGTTCTTAAATCCTTTGGTTCATAACCTCTTCACATCTTCCCGAGAGTGTGGGAGGCATGATGCATCAAACCTTTACGGCCTTCAGGCAGATGAATCCTCTCCCCTCGGGGTCGTCAGATGGCTCCTCGACTATAGGCTCCTCATGGGGTGAGTAGCTGAGGGAGGCTCTAACGGCAACAACCTCAAAGGAGCATCTCTTCAACAGTTCCTCAACCTCCTGTACCGTGTAGAAGTGCGCATGGCTGTAGATGGGATGACCCTTCTTTGCCCTCTTCATGTACTCCTCGCCCCATGTTGAGTTCTTTGGGATTATGCAGACCGCGAATACTCCTTGGGGGTGTAGGACCCTCCTCGCCTCGATCATGGCCTCCTCCGGCCTGTCTAGGAAGCATAAGGTTACGGTCATCAATACGAAGTCGAAGGACTCATCCTTGAAGGGTAGGTGTTCACCGACAGCCCTCACAACCTCGATGTTGCGTCTATGTGCGATCCTTAGCATGTTCAGCGAAGGCTCTACCCCTACGTCAATGGGCGCTCTCAAATCTAGGGTTCCCGTTCCGACACCCACCGATAGACCTCTACCGTGCAGGTTGAGAGACTCTATAACCTTAGCCTCGCACTTGAAGAGTACGGGGTTCCTCCGGTACCAAGAGTCGTACCTCTCAGCGTACCTATCGAAGACCTTGTACGTCAAAGGAGGAGTCACGCCTCCCCTCCAGTCAGGCTCACCAAAGGCTCGACCTTTCCCTCCAGATGCCGGTCCCAAACACGGCCTCTGAGGACACAGAGACAAGTATTTTTTATACGGATATAACTTTGCCTTCAGGGTTATGGAAAGATATAAATCTGTGTTATAGCTCGATATACGTTGCGCCATGATCCCAACACATAAGGACTGCATAAACTTCAAGGATGGGGTATGCACATTACTGGGGGTTCCAGTAAACCCCAACGGACCAGCATGCCCAAGGTTCACGGCGAAGACACCTACGCAACCAACCACAACGACAGCAGGGATGATCCATCCACCCCTATATCTCCAGCGGCCAAGGAGCAGAAACCGGGAGGTCGACCTCAACGAGTTGAAACGTAGACTCGATAAGATGGAGGATACGCTCCGGGAGATAAAAGCCATGCTCAAGAGCGTCCAGAGCTCAAGCTAGTACAAACAGATACGTCCCCGTTCTCACCCTGCAACTTCGTGGAGCCAAAAAAGCGGGATAACGGCTGAGGTAAAGGTAGATTGCGAAATCTGCGTCGAGATGCGATCTTTCGGTATTCTTGAATGACTTGAACGGTTATGCCCGGTAATCTTAAACCTTGATCCTCCAGCAACCCTATGTTGATATGTAGATCTTTGCATCTACAGCCTTGATTCCATCCTCATATACGATTATGGGGTTCAAGTCTAGGCTGGCGATCTCCTTATGGTCAACGGCAAGCCTCGAGGTCTTTAACAGGACATCTAGAATAGAGTCGATATCCAACTGTTTTCCTCCACGATAACCTTTGAGGATGGGATAAGCCTTAACCTCCTTAACCATGTCGGAGGCGTCCTTCAGGCTTATGGGGGCTATCCTGTAGGAGACATCCTTCAGCAGCTCCACGAAGACTCCTCCGAGACCGAACATCAAGACCGGGCCGAATATGGGGTCTCTGACCATCCCGACGATCACCTCGACTGAAGGTTCAGCCATCTCTTGGACGAACGCTCCAAGCATTCTGGCTTTAGGCATCTTCTCCTTCAGGTTTAGGGCTATCCTCTTGTAGGCTTCCTCAACATCCGCCGGATCCTTCAGGTTTAGGAAGACTCCTCCGACGTCAGATTTGTGGATGACCTCCGGAGATACGAGTTTCAGGGCTACGGGGTAACCGATCTCCTCGGCGATCCTAACGGCTTCGGAGGGTTCTCTAGCAAAGCCCCCTCTGGCTAACGGGATACCATACTCAGCGCATACGATGTTCGCTTCAGGCTCGAGTAGGAACTTCCTACCCGATCTAACGGCCTCACCAATTATCTTGGAGGCCTCGCTCATCAATCTCCACCGAACTCATATAGGCCTCACAGCCATGAAAAAGATTTTCGTAACCTCCATGCATAAAGCCAAAAACTGCCCCAACAAATGTCAAACGGACTTAACTGAAAAGCGTCCCATTTCCCCAAGGAGAAAATTCGGTCTTCTAGAAAACTTTAAGTATCCTTTGACAACTCCCTCCTCTCGATGTTATGCGTGAAATTCTTGGGAAGAGGCGGGGAGGGAGTAGTTAAGGCCGCTGAGATTCTCGCCAGATCGGTTTTTATTGAGGGAAAACACGTTCAGTTCATTCCCTTCTTCGGGCTTGAGAGGCGAGGCGCCCCGGTGACAGCCTATGTCAAGATCGATGAGAAGCCGATCAGAGTCTCGGGGTTTCCTGAGAGATTCGACTACCTGGTCGCTCTGAACCCTCTACTTCTGGGAGAGGACGCCGTGAAAGGGCTGAGGGAAGGAGGCCTAATCATAGCTAACATGCATGAAGACCTTAGGAAGCCATCCCTAGAAAGGTTTAGAGTCGCAACCTTAGAGGCGACGAGGATAGCCTTGAGTGAAGGCCTCACCATAGCTGGCTCACCGATAATAAACACGATGATCCTCGGAGGACTTATTGAAGCAAGCGAGATCGTCGGCTTCGAATCCGTCAAACACGTGATCGAAGAGGAGTGGTCTGGAAGGGTGAGGGAGATCAACCTGAAGGCTCTGATGCTTGGCAAGACCAACCTAAGGAGGCTGTGGTGATGAACACTCCGATCATAGCTGCGTCAAAGCCCAGTTTTGGGAGCGGAGGTAAAACGGGCTTATGGAGAATCTTCAAGCCCGTAATCGACCGGAAGCAATGTGTCAACTGCCTCTTATGCTGGTTATACTGCCCTGAAGGCGCCATCGAGAGAACTCCTGAAGGGTTGAAGATAAACTACGAATACTGTAAGGGATGCGGAATCTGCTCAAACGAGTGTCCGAGAGGAGCGATAAAGATGGTGTATGAAGGAGGCGAATAGATGGAGAAGATGAAACTTCTATCGGGAGACCATGCTGCAGCGTACGCTGTGAAACTCTCAAGGGCAAAGGTTATAGCTGCATATCCCATAACTCCCCAAACACCCATAATCGAGAAGATAAGTGAGTTCATCGAGAAGGGGGAGATGGAGGCCGAGTTCATCAATGTGGAGTCTGAACACAGTGCGCTCTCGGTCTGCGTTGGGGCGGCCTCGATGGGCGTCCGCACATTCACGGCAACATCGTCTCAGGGACTACTCTACATGCATGAAATTCTACACTGGGCGTCTGGAGCCCGCCTCCCAATAGTTATGGCGCAGGTTAACAGGAGCGTCGGGGCTCCGTGGTCCATCTGGCCGGACCATAACGATAGCATCGCACAGAGAGATACAGGCTGGATTCAGTTCTACTGCGGGAGTTGCCAAGAAATCCTCGACACGATAGTCCAAGCGTATCTGGTCTCCGAGGACGAGAGGGTTCTTCTTCCCTCAATGGTCTGTTTCGAAGGGTTTGAGCTCTCCCATACGGCCATGCCCGTTAAGATTCCCAGTGAAGAGGACGTCGACGAATTCATGGGCTCTTATGAGCCTAAACATCCAGTTGTCGACGTCTCGAAGCCCTTAACCTATTCGGCCATAACCACTCCAGCCGACTACTCCAAGATCAGATCGGCCATACAAGATGGTATGGAGAACGCGAAGAACGTCATAAGGGAGGTTACACGGAGGTTTAATGAGAGGTTCGGCCGGGAATATCAACCGTTGGTTGAGACGTACAGGTGTGAGGACGCGGAAATCGTCGTGGTCTCGATGGGTTCGATCGGCGGTGTAGTTGAGGAGGCCGTAGACCACCTTAGAGGGGAAGGCCTAAACGTTGGAGCGGCTAGGATAAGGGTCTTCCGCCCTTTCCCAAGGGATGTTCTCCAAGCTCTTGGGAGGGAAGCCTCAACATTCGTGGTTATAGACCGCGGCGTCTCCTTCGGTATGGAGGGCGTCCTATTCACGGAGGTTAAGAGTTCACTCTTCAGCCTAGAGGAGAGGCCTAGAGTTGTGGGTCTAATAGCCGGCTTCGGAGGGCTTACGGTCAGGTATAGGCAGATAGCCTCAGCAGTTAAGGATGCTTTAAGGTTGAAGGGTGAGGCCTTAAGCCTCGAGAGGTGGCTGTTATGAGCTGGATCAAACGCTTGCCGTTGGAGGAATATCTCCTACCTGGGAACCCTTCATGTTCAGGCTGCGGAGCCGCCCTAGCCTTGAGGATAGCTCTCAAGACCCTAGGCCCAAACGTGGTACTTATAGTCCCGGCTGGATGCGCAGTCGTAATTCAAGGGAGTCTACCCAAAACATCGTTCAATGTTCCAACCTTGAATGTGCCGTTCGCATCGGCCGCGTCCGTCGCTCAAGGGGTGGCCGCAGCCCTGAAGGTTAAGGGGGTTAAGGACACTCATGTTGTCTGCTGGGCTGGCGACGGGGCGACCTCGGACATAGGGTTATCGGCTCTCTCCGGCGCTGCGCAACGCAACGCCAACATTCTGTACATCTGCTATGACAATGAGGCCTACATGAATACGGGTATTCAGGCAAGCGGGTTAACCCCTTACGGAGCGTGGACGACGACGACCCCGAGGATGAAGGAGTGGCCGAAGAAGAATCTTGGGCATATCATGTCGGCTCATGGAGTACCCTACGTGGCCACGGCTACTATATCGAGCCCCCTAGACTACATCGAGAAGCTGAGGAAAGCCATGAGGTATGAAGGGTTTAGGTTCATCCACGTGCTCACGCCGTGCCCGCCCGGATGGAGGTTCCCGACGGAGAAGACCGTGGAGGTTGCTAGGCTGGCCGTTGAGACGGGAATGTGGATTCTTTACGAGGTTGAGGAGGGCAAACTTAGGCTTACTGGCCCGAGCAAACGTTTGATGGATAGGGGTGGAAGGAAACCCGTGATTGAATACCTTAAGGCTCAAGGTAGGTTCTCAAACTTGACTGAGGAAGAGGTTGCAAACCTCCAAAAGATGATCGACGATCTGTGGAATAGATATATACGTCCAGATACGATTTAAGAGCCTGCCCTCTCACCGGTGGACTCTATGCCTCCAGAATCTTTGAAGGGGCTTAAGAGCTTCTTTGAGCCTGAAGCTGTGGCTGTGGTCGGCGTATCTAAGACTCCGAATAAGGTTGGGAGCATGATCTTCAGGAACTTCAAGGGTTCCGGTTTCTGTGGGAGGGTCTACCCGGTGAACCCAAAATATGATAAAGTCTTCGGTGAGAGGTGTTATCCTTCGGTCAGGGAGATACCTGGAAGCCTAGACTTGGTCGTCATAGCTGTTCCAGCACCACACGTTATAGATGTTATGTCGGATTGCGTGGCGAAGGGCGTGAAGGCGGTGATCGTCGTCAGCGGAGGGTTCAAGGAGTCCGGGCCTGAAGGAGCGGCCTTAGAGGAGAAGTTGAGGAGAATCGCTGAAGGGTCTGGTGTCAGGGTTCTGGGCCCAAATTGTATCGGCGTCTACAACCCATACTCGAGGGTTGACACGATCTTCCTCCCGGAGGAGAGGCTGGCCAGACCTAAGCCCGGAACTCTCTCCTTCATCTCCCAGAGCGGAGCTTTAGCGGTTGCCATGCTTGACTGGCTTGCCTTGCACGGTTACGGGATAGGTAAGTGCGTGAGCTACGGTAACGGCTGCGACGTCGACGAGACGGATTTGCTCCTCTACTTGGCCGATGACGATGACACGGACGTCATACTCCTATACATTGAGGGCGTCAAGGATGGTAGGAGGTTCATGGAGGCGGCCAAGAGAGCCGTCTTGAGGAAGCCTGTGGTAGCGATTAAGGCTGGACGATCAGCTACCGGTGCCTCAGCCATCATGTCGCATACCGGGTCTATGGCCGGGTCGGATGAGGTCTATGAAGCGGCCTTCAAGCAGACGGGTGTGATAAGGGTTGGGGACTTCGAGGAGGCCTTCGACGTGGTTAAGGCTTTCATGATGCAGCCCTTAGCCTCCGGGAGAAGGGTCTTGATAGTTACCAATGGCGGTGGAGCGGGGATTATGGCGGTTGATGCCTGTGAGAGGAGCGGCCTCACGGTTCCGGAGTTGGATGAGGATGTCAAGAGGAGACTTCCCTTCCCGCCTCACTTCAGCCGCAGGAACCCTATAGACCTGACGGGGGACGTTAAGGACGAGGATTACCGGACAGCGCTCAACGAGGCCTTCCTAAAATATGATGGTTTCGACTCGGCGCTTATATGCATCTTACCCCAAGTTCCGAACCTGACGTTCCGCGTAGCCGACATTATAGGGAGGGCGAACAAGGTTAGTGGAAAGCCGATCGTCGCATGTTGTATGGGCGGAGCCTTCACACTCAAACTAACCAGAGAGATCGAGAGTAGGGGGATACCAGTCTACCCAACCCCTGAGAGAGCCGCTAAGGCCTTAAGCTCCCTCGCAACCTATAACGAGACTCTCATGAGGCTCAAAGCCGATATAAAAGGAGAGAAGGAGGAGCATTAACCGTTTTCCGGATATTCTTGGCTCTGATTTACGGTTCATGAAGGATATTAAAAAAGGAATTGGTGCACTAGTCTTGTGCAAAAAGATATTTTAGTCGGTTGAAGCCAATATAAGGATCCTGGGGAAAGAATCTCAGAGTTAAAGGCTTCACTCCAATCTAAAGGACTGATTAAGGAGAAAACTCTATGACCAAGGCTAGAAGGTCTATGGGGCTTCTATCCCTTGGGATCCTTATATTGGCCGTAGCGGTCTCGATGACCCTCTCAGGCGCAGGGGTCATCTTTCCTCCAGAGGTTCCATCCTTAACCATGATCCTATTCGGCCTATGGATTTTAGCCGTAGCTGGATTAAGGAGGTCCTTCGCAACCTTCGCTTGGGGAACCCTCATAGGAACCCTAGGGATTTTATGGCTTCTCTTAAGCCGCCAACTGTTATGTGAGTATCTTCCAGCAATCCTCCTATTCGTGATTGGAGGCCTGTTGGTGGCTTCTGCCCTCCGCCATAAGAAATCGTAAAACTCTCAAGCCAAGTCGTTCGACCAATTAAATTCGAGAAGAACACGTTAAAGGCTCCAATCAACAGACGTTCGTAGATGCTGAATGTAGAGCCATACATGAACCTAACTATTGTAGGTGTGAAGCTCTCTTAGATCAGCCTAAACACTGATATGTTCGCCTGTTCTCTACTAGGTTAACTTGGCTCCGCAGTTTCCGCAGAACTTCATTCCAGGCGGGTTCTTAGCGCCGCACTTCGGACATGTCTTCTCGGTGGGCCTCAAGGGGGCTCCGCAGTTTCCGCAGAACTTCATTCCAGCAGGGTTCTGGGCTCCACACTTAGGGCAGATTATAATCTTTTGAGGTGTCGAGGCTGGTTTCATCATTTGGACCAACTGGCTTCCTATAGCGAAGCCTATGCCAGCTCCAACCCCTGCTCCGGCAGCTCCAGCTCCTGGTGGAAGCTCGGCAGCTGTCTCCTTCATATATTGCATCACCATAGCTTGCTGCCCGATCCCCGTGGCGAACCTTCTGGCTTCTTCAGGTATCTTAATGCCTTCAAAGACGCAATCGATTAATTTTAGGCCTACCCTTGCAACCTCGTCACTTATGACCAGTGCGACCTTATCCGTGGTCTCGTCTAGGTTCTTCACTATGTTGAAGATGTCATAGTGGCCAAACTCATCTATTATACGTTCGTTTATGAAGCCTCGGATGTAGTTCTCGACATCCCTTGACGTGCTGGCTTCTCTATTCCCGAAGAATTCAACCACAAAGAGCTTTGGATCCTCAACCTTGCAGATTACGTACCCGTAGAATCCGAGTTCAGCTTGGTATCCTATTGGTCCGCTTGGGGCTGAATAGGCTTGCCCGCCGAAGTTCGCCCTGAACTGGCTGTTGTTGACGAAGATAACTTCACAGCTGAAGATGTCACCGATTATTCCGATAGCTCTTAGGGCAGCTGTTAGAAGTGGTATGTTTGCGCTCGTTATCGTATGTCTACCTGGACCTAGAACGTCGTAGGCCTTCCCATCCCTGAAGAAGACTGCCCACTGATTCTCCTTCACTATTATCTGACTTCCATACTTCAATGTGAGATTTGGGAACCTGTATGCGATATCCTCTGGAGCTGCAAAGTCCCACGAGACCCTCTCGACAATGGGCATATATCATCTTCTCCTCATAACCTTAAGGGTCTAAAGCGTCTTTCCCTCTCAATCCATCTATCCTCGAGGGAGAGTAATAAGTCTTTCACCCTTCTCACATTTGCTGGAAGCTCACCCCAGTTCTCAGACTCGACATAGCTCTGAACCTTCTCGACCTCATCCTTAAGGCTGTCAATCCGAGTTCCCAGCTCTCTGTCATAGTTTAGAATCCCGGCCAGCTCCTCCTCTCTTATAGAGCCCTTCCTATCGAAGAGGCCGGCATATCCATAATCTGCATGGTGGATCTTCTCCATAACCCTATCCATAACCTGGATCACCTTCTTCAAGTCTCGGGTTGGAGCCTTCACATCGGCCTCCAAGACCGCCAAGTATATATCCTCCCATAAGTGGCGTAGACGTTTAAGATCCGTATAGTAGAGGTCTCGAAGCATCTTGTCGAGTTCTCTCAAATCCTCTTTTGTGCCATAACCCAATGTGAAGAAGTTTTTTATTTCAGAGAGAATCCCTTGCCTATCCCTCATCTCCTCTACAATATCACGCTTCCGTTTACCCATCTCTTGGCACCTCAAATCAGTTTTATAAGGGGTCTTCCCCCACCTAAAACTTTAGATCCATCTACATCCACTGCGTAGCCCCTCTCACTTATCTTGTAATGGACAAACCATACGGGAGTATGGAGGAGCTCGCCCTCGCCGACTCTCGTGTGGCAGGTCTCTATAGTGTCAACTTCTCCTGAGACAAGCTCCCTCTGCTTGATTTCGACTTCAGTCTTCACCTTATCCTTAGCTTCTTCGTTCAATTCAGTATTGAAGAACTCTGCATCACTTGGAACCCTTCCAAGATCGAAGGGAAACTTAACTTTAGGTTTCGTTACTCTCATCTTAATCTTTTTGAAGAACCCCACCATAAATATCTCCCTGTTCATAGTATTAAAAATTTAATTTTTATAAAATTTTTTGGCTTTGTGGACCAATTGGGTTTTGTGGCTGTTTCCTTTTTTCCTTGTGTCTTTGTTGTCACTCCTGTTGTGTGGGGTAATTCTTATAGGCACTTTTGTTTAATATTGTTTTAGGAGATGTCTGAGCCTCAAAGAGTGGAAGGTTCTGAGGAAAGGTTCTTGGTTGAAGGGGTATTCTCATGCCCTTTCTGCGGCGCCCCTTATAGGAAGTTGATCCCAGCCGGCACAGTCCAAGTCAGGTGCGAATATTGTGGAGCCATGATCTTGGTTCCACCTAAGCTGAGAGAGGTTCAGCGGTGCCCAAACCACCCAGACAGGGTCTCGGTCGGGATATGTGAAGACTGTGGTAAGGGCTTCTGTGGAGACTGCCTCACCGTCATGATGATTTCAGGATCCAGCGAAGGGACAGGTCCGAGGGCGATCAGATACCTATGCCCAGACTGCCTGAGGAAGAGGAAGAGAGGCGAGGCGGCATCTCCATTTTTTATATTACTTCCCCTCTTAGCGCTTACTGCTTGGTTTTTCCTATTGTCTAAATCTATAGTCCTCCTAATTGTTATGATAGTATACTCCTTCTTCGCCGCCATCGCATCATCCTCCTCTAAAAGTGCGTATGAGGGTCTGCCGACGTTCAATATGGTCATGAAGAAGATGTTGGAGCTGAGGAGAAGAGTTGAGGTGATTAAGGCTAAGATGAGCGAGGAGGAGGTTGAGAGGCTCTACTCGACCCTTAAGAGGGAAGCCCTCGTCACAGACCCATATACGGGGAGGTACATGTATAGAGAGGACATCGACAATACCATCAAGAAGTATATGCGGTCAGGCCTCACAAGGAGGGAAGCCGTGATACAGTTAGCCATCGAGAAAGGTATCCCGTTGAGGCCCGGCTTACACATCCCCCCAACCATATATGATGCTTTCTCTGAGCTGAAGAGGGAGATAAAGAAGGAGACGGCTAAAGCTGTTAGGACAAGGAGCCATGGAGAGGAGTACGAGCGGCTAATAGACAAGTATAGCAGAATCTACGGCCGGAGCAGATCCGCCCTCGAACACAAGATAGAGGAGTACATGATGGGAGGCCTAAGCAGGGAGGAAGCGATAAGGATACTTGCAGAGGAGGAAGGAGTGACCTAAACTACGTGGCAAAAGTCTGGTCTCCCAAACGTGAAGGTGTCATGGCGCCGCCTGCTCAAGATCACTCGCAGAAAAAGTTCATGAAGGAACGGCGCGGCTGGAAGGCAACCATGCTCTACAACCAGACTAGGGAACATGCCGTATGTAATGGGGTTTCTAGGCCACAAGAACGTAAAGAACACTTTGATCTATGTGCAGCTTGAAGAAGCCCTCTTTAAGATGAGGACGAAAAATACGTATGTAAAACCGCTGTGACTGTGGACGAAACCAAAGACCTGATTGAGAGGGGCTTCGAGTATGTCTGCGCGGTTGTAGGGGTTAAGCTGTTCAGAAAGCGGAGGTAGCCGTGAAAATTGCCGCGGGTTCATTCCGTGGTGCCGCGGGGGAGACTTGAACTCCCGACAGCCCGGTCTTCAGCCGGGTGCTCTCCCAGTCTGAGCTACCGCGGCTTTTCGGTCAAGATAATCTAATGGGTTCCTCTTATCTTAAATTTTTTGCGGGCTTCACAGAGTAGCCGAGATCGAGGCCGATGTCTCCCCTTAACATTTCAGAACGCCCCAATTTTGGAGCTCTCCCTATCCAAAGGAAGTAGACCCCTCTATATTTTTGCCTCCGCGACTCCAGATTCGGCCTTCTTAGGTACACCTCTCTGGAAGGGTCGAGGCGACGGGCCTCATCCATTTATAAACGTGGAGGAGAATTACCTTAGAGGTGCGGGTTAGGAGGTTCAGGGAGATTACCTATCGGGAGCTCTTTGTATCTCCACCCTTGAAGTTCGGTGGGATTCAGAGGACCTACGGAGAAGCAGACTACGTAGTCTTGGGCGTCCCCTTCGACGTTACGAGCACGTATCGGGTAGGTGCAAGGTTCGCCCCTCAAGCTGTTCGGGAGGCCTCCCTCAACATCGAGACCTACAGCTTCCGGTCCGGAATAGACTTTGAGAACCTGTCGATCCATGACCTCGGAGATTTAGACGTAACCGGCTCTGCTGAAGAGACCTTGAAGCGTCTGGAGTTCGTAGTGGGGGAGATACTGGATTCGGGGAAAGTCCCAGTCATGATAGGAGGGGAGCACACCATAACCTTGGGGGCCGTGAAGGCTTTGCGGGCCGCACTTGGCTCCGGAGGGAGATTAGCTGTCCTGAGC